>Ga0233445_1000957_pt1 | contig 24625 bp, 21 predicted proteins | sample SI_124_October20_5_FD_182779 | JGI IMG/M metagenome (GOLD analysis project Ga0233445, IMG submission 182779) | Seawater microbial communities from Saanich Inlet, British Columbia, Canada - SI_124_October2016_100_MG | ecosystem: Environmental > Aquatic > Marine > Inlet | place: Canada: British...
GATTTGCCTTTAGCGAATTGAAATAAAACTCCTCTGCAACAGCGCCTTGACTATTTCCAACACCGCCATACATTTTGGCCAACTTATCCAGCTTAGTATCAGTCTTAGCCAACTGAGCATCAGTCTTAGCCAACTGAGCATCAGTCTTGGCCAACTGAGCATCAGTCTTGGCCAACTGCGCGTCGGTCTTAATCTGCGAAGCCACAAGCTTATCAATTTCTTGGTCTGTTTTAGCCTGTGAAATTGCCAGTCCCTCAACCAAACTTCTTAATTCATCATCAGTCATCATCAATCTCGCTCTATAATCATGCCCCTAATTATAGCGGCAACCCCCACTCTTTCAATCAATGTTTCCCATTAGTTCTCCATTAAAATTTACCCAATGCTGCCGTTAATTGATCATTACTCACCGCTAACTGTTAATTGCAATCATTCATGGTCTTTCTCAGCATCCCGCAACCCGTCACCCGTGTTACGGTCATTTAAAAACACTCACCTCAGAACGTAGATGAAAATCACGGGTTGCCCCATCATGATCAACCTGCCCGCTCCAGCTACTCGGATTGCCCCCTTGAGGCTACCCCTCTCAGTCTGCCTCCAGATGTCTCAATGCTACCGATCAAGGATGAATAGCCTCCAGCAGATCCGATAGAGTAACCGCCTCAATTCCGTCTGCTAATGGAAACCGCTCAGCGCCGCTATGAACAACAAACTTTTTGGTTGGATTAAGGTCCTCACATGCACTATAAAATCCTCTGGATAAAGTAGGTGCAGTAAAGCGTTTGACTTCAACGGCCCATAGATCTTCATTGCCCATATCAATCACCAGGTCAATCTCTGCGCCCCCGGTGGTTCTGTAATAGCCATAGGTGGCCTGTTTAGGAAGCCGATTGATAATACTCTCAATAACAAACCCCTCCCAACTGCCACCCACAACCGGGTGCCCCAGCAAGTCATTGATGCTCTCTATTCCAAGCAATGCATGGCAGATCCCACTATCTCTGATGTATGTTTTGGGTGCTTTAACCAGTCGCCGGCCCAGATTGCTTACCCACGGCTGTAAACAGCGCACTAGTAAGAGATCTACCATTAAATCAAGATATCGACTAGTAGTAACCCCTTTTACATCCAGCCCCTTAGCAAAGGCTGCAGCATTAAATCCCTGCCCCTGATTATGTGCCAACATCGTCCAGAAACGTCGCAGTGTCTCTGCAGGAATACGTGGACCAAGTTGCGGGATATCACGCTCCAGATAGGTGCGGATAAAATCAAGCCTCCACTCAAAACTATCCAGGCTCTCTTCAGCCAAAAAGCTCTCTGGAAACCCGCCTCGATGCCAGAGCCTATTCTGTTGTTCACTGCCAACCTCTGTAACATCCAGAGAAGAGAGTTCTATATGCCGCAGACGGCCTGCAAGAGATTCACTTGACTGCTTCAGTAGCTCAATGGAGGCTGACCCAAGTAGCAGAAAGTGACCATTCTTCTCTCCTTTTCGACGGCGCTCATCAATGATGCCTCGTAGCGGGGCAAACAGTTCAGGAGCACGCTGAACCTCATCCAAAATCAGTAGTCGATCATTATTCAGACCACAGAACTGCTCAATATCGGTAAGTTTGCTCAGGTCACTTGGTCGCTCTAGATCCAAATAGAGAGCACCTCTCTCTTTAGCCACCTCAAATGCCAATGTAGTCTTGCCGATCTGTCGCGGTCCAGTAAGCACTACAGCAGGACTTTTATTCAGAGCATTCAGTAACTCTTGTTTGGATCTACGCTTAATCATATATGCAAATATAACATACAATATTATATTTACATACATATCTTATAGTCAATATGTCGCGAAATACCCGCCTCACCCAGTTTGAGGATCAGATTCTAGCCTTCTCTACCAAAGGCATGAGTACTTGGTATATCTACTCTACTGAAGATTTGTCAAATTTTAAGTTCTCTGGATGGGTCAGGAATTACCCACTCCCAGGGGCCGCTCATGCTCTCAAAGGGGGGTTCTATGCAATCTGGGACAACACCTCCAGAAAAGAGGCGTAGGCTGACTATGCACGCCGGAAGGATGACATCCCTGAAGAACTGGTGCCGTACTTCAGTGACCTGGTGAGAGCCACTGGCAACTGGCACAAAGAGATATTCAACAACTTCGACCACCCGATCACTAATGCCTACACGGTGAGTCTGAACAACCTGATCAGGGTGATGAATAAGATTGGTAGGGGCTACTCCTCTTTACGGCTCGCCATAGCAAGAGAGATTGACTGAGCCGTTCTCTCTAAAGCTTAGGCGGCCATTACTTGTAACGCAGCATCAACCTTAACATTTCACCGTCCTCCTGATAACTGAATCTATCTTCCATCTCTTGCCTGATCATGGGCACTCCCCGCCCAAGCCCATCAATAAACTTTAGATTATCCAGATATTTCAGCACAAAATGATTTCTTGGCGCTGAGTTACCGGTCAATATCTTTTCTATATTCAGCGTATTAGGAAGCCTTCCTGGTGACGCAATCTCTATACGGTCTTTAAAGAGGTAAACAGATATTTTTCGGTTACTGATTGAATAATCACGGTGACAGACTGCATTTACGATAGCCTCTCGCAATACTTTTCCTGAAATAGCAATCTGTTCATCTCGCTTCATGTCACGAATGGACGATGGGTTGGGAAGAAAGGTCTCTATCTTTGTCTTTGTCTGCTGAATAATTTCCGGCAACGTACCTTTAATTTCATGTTTATCCAACAGCTCGTCGGTCAGTTCTGCCCCATTAAAAACCGCAAATTGAATACTGCTTTGGGGCAATTTACGCTGCGGTTGTTTTCCAAAAATCAACATTCCACCCACACTCACCAGGATGTTATTTTCTGATTTTACCAGAATATCCGCATTGGTCAGCAACCTTGTCTGCTCCGCATCTTCTAATTTGAGATAGTCAATATTGTAATAATCCGACCAGTACTCTTGAAGTTTTGTGCTATCCAAATCTTGCTGCGAGGTCTCCTCCAGAGGGGCTATATCAAAGTGAATCAACCCTGCCTGCTGAAAAAGTCGACTCAGCTCCTCTTTTGTCGCCATCCTGTTCGTTGATCCCACACGGATCCAGAATTTCCCATCAATGGTCTGATAAGGCTTATCTTGCCCCCTTGTGACATCAATCACTAACACTGACTGCTCTTTATATTGTGCTGGGTAAATCTGTGGGTTCGTTGCAGGGATGACATTGTTCCTTGCTACATTAGCAACCCACTCTTCAAGATTTTCTCTCTCTTTTATTCCTGTGATTTGCCCATTATCCTCAACACCGATCAGTATCGTTCCACCACTACTATTAGAAAACGCAACAATTTCTCGTGCCAAGCCTTCCGGTCTCACAGCAGATGATTTGAACTCTATCGAACTGTTCTCGCCCTGCTCGATAAGTGACTGAATAGCATTTTCTCTGGTCATACACGGGTGATGAATTCAGCTCTGTTAAAGAGCCATTTATTGAGCTTCCACTTTCATAATTGCATCAACCGCTTACTGACAGCCAGCAACAAAGCAGACATTTGATAAAAGTGACCAGCTTTAGAGTTCAACTCTGCCTATCACACCTTGTAACTAAACCTTTATGCAGGCTACTGCCATTGGATGCACGGCTTTGCAGACCGGTCACAACCCTCTTATATCAATTACTTATAGAGCACGACCAACAAAAAAAACAACCAGCCCAAACCGAAAATAATTGAAGAAAACTCATCTTACTAGATAAAGACCGTTCAAGCGAATATATTTTTTGCCATTTTTTGACAATTATCATGTCAACTTTTCACCAAGCCGTTGACATTAGGGTGTTTTTATTTTCTATTTCAATGAATTACGCCCAGTTGGCAGAACACTATCGGCTTACTACAGAAAATACTAATATACGACCTTAAGCTCAAAAAACAGCAAAATTTGGGCAGTGTAAGTTTTCCCCATTTTCAGGATTTTTCGCTATTCCACAAAGACCGAAGACCACCACCATTCACCATCTCTTTAGCACCAAACATAACGTTTACCATCAATTTGAATCACTATCGAATCCGCACACTCAAAGACCACCTACATGTAAATAGTTTGCTGATGAGTGTACAGAGGTGGCCCCATCTGTTTGAACAGGTGCTGGATCAAGTTTCGGAGATAATGACTACACACTGGTTACACGACGTGACAGTGAAGGTGCGGTTGTAATGTCACTGGTGCAATTCAATGGCCTAATGGAGGCCGTACATTTCGCAGCTTAACCTACTCACCCATCCTGACATAATGAGCTAGTAGACAAAAAGGAGAGCACCTCAACTCCACTGCTTAGACTAATCGGCTCTCCACTGTAAACTACTAACTTGCGTTGCAGCACTGCATTATTTTTATTGAAACGCTCTAACCCCTTTACAAAACCACTACTCCAGGTTGAAGCCGACTTGATCTCAACTCCGCTCAATCCACCTCCCTGTTTCAGGATGAGATCAATCTCATTCCCATAACTATCCCTGTAAAAATATAATCCAGCCCTCTCTCCATGATTATATTGGCACTTCAGGAACTCTATGATAACCAAATTTTCAAACAAACTACCAACCAGTGGATCTCTGCTCACTTGACTAATTTTTCCAATGTCTAGCAGATAGGCTAGCAACCCAACATCAGTAAAGTAGTACTTTGGAGACTTGATCACACGTTTACCAAAGTTCTCAAAGTATGGAGACAGCTTGTAGACAATAAATGAGGCCTCCAGTATAGAGAGCCACTGTTTAATTGTATTAGCACTCACTCCGACATCATTGGAAAGGGAGTTGTAGTTAATGATCTGCCCTACTCGGCCCGCAAGAAGTTTGATGAATTTTTCAAAAACCGCAACATTTTTCAACTCAATGAGCTGCCTTACATCTCTCTCCACATAGGTTTGATAATAGCTTGAGTAAGCGGTACGTGGTCGTTGTTGCTGGTCATAGATGCGAGGGAAAAAACCGTGAAAAACGTAGGATTCAAAATCATCAAAATCAATCCCCTCTGCTTTCAGCTCGCCTATTGAGAGCGGCAACAAATGTAACACACCTGTTCTCCCAGCCAACGACTGGGAGATTGCAGCCCTTAGCTCCAGCTGATGCGAGCCCGTAAGTACAAATCTGCCATTTTCCCGCTCTTCATCCACAATTTCCTGCAAATAGCTAAGTAGCTGAGGAGTTCTCTGCACTTCATCTAATATTGTTTTCCCTGTATAGCGCCTAAGAAATGCCTTAGGATCTTCAGTTGCAAGTTGTCTATTTTCAGGATTCTCCAATGAAACATAGTCATATTCTTTCAGAACCGTTCGTACCAACGTGGTTTTACCGGATTGCCTCGGGCCAATCAGGGTAACGATTGGGTATTCCTGCAACTGAAGCAGTAACTCTCTGGTTATAGTACGTTTAATCATGCATTTTTCGTGAATATATGAAGTTTGACTTCGATTTTACATGAATTATCGCACCTTTACGACCTACTCTTGCCTCATCAAAAGCAGCATGCGAGGTGCGCCCAGAAATCTAGGTTTTCTATTTCAATGAATTACGCCCGGTTGGCAAAACGCTTTCGGCTTACTACAGAAAACACTAATGTACGACCTTAAGCTCAAAAAACAGCAATTTTTAGGGGGTGTCAGTTTTCCTCATTTCCCACCTATTCCCCCCCTTTATGATGCTTTTTCATCCTCCCTCAGAGAGCGAAGATCACCACCACTCACCCTCTCTTTAGCACCAAACTTAACCTTTACCATCAGTTTGAATCTCTATGGGTCATATTCCCCGCAGCTATGCTGCGCACAGATCGAATGGTTGCTAGAAAAACGAAGATTTTCGCGCAACTCCGTTCAATACCCCGCTTTCGCATAGCGAAAGTCGAGCGTAGCGAGATAGCTTGCTGCGGGGATATTTATTTGTAACCGATCAAACGAGCCCGCTCTTTCCTCAAATCAAAACAGGTATTACGGTGCTCTCCCGACTCAAACCAGGAGAGTATCATGAGCTATACCGTACTCAAGAACAGTGGCTGCAGCTGATTAAGCAATAGATTGCCAGTGAACTCACTCAGAAGGAGTTTTGTCAGAAAAACGATATGCGCCCAGCCACCTTCGGCTACTGGAAGCGCAAACTCTCCGGCGTTTCACCTATTGATCAGACTATTGAATCATCCTGGCTTGATCTCTCTGAGCTGACTATGGCTGGAGAGCAATCTGAACCTTGGAAGATTGAGCTGGATCTGGGGAACGGGGTAGTACTGAGATTCAGTCAGCAGTAACCATCATGCTATTAATAGTTGCAAAAGTAAATTCAGAACCTTAACTCATAATGCGCTGAATTCTATAGAAAGTGACTGTACGGACTTATGAAACTATTAATACGTAACTTCTCAATAAGTCAGTGCAGACAATTAAAGCCCAAAAAAAGAACAAAAAGTACTTGACAGGAAGCTAGAATTAGAGGAAGCGCCTTAATTGGGTGTCCGGTTTTAGTTGACCACGTCACTGCCTATCTTAGTTTCTCTACCTCTTCAGGTGGTAGCCCTGTAATTGCAGAGATCGTTTGGTTATCCAGCCCCTGTTTGATTGCGTTTTTTGCGGTTTCTACCTTCTCCTGCTCTCTTTTCTTTTCACCTAATGCTCTTTCTTGCTCTATTCCTTTCTTTAACCCCCTCTTCTCACCCTTTTGTTCAGCTGTACGCAGTGCGTCTAACTCACTCCCTTTTTGCAGATCAATGTAGTCATAGATCTCCATCTCTTTTTTGTTCCAGCTATACATTTTTGCAGCATCAAAGGCCTGCTCCAAGGCTGGGTTGCCTGTGAGCTCTTTGGGGATCATCTCAAGGCTGGCGCCATTTTTGATGAAGTAGAGCCATTTGTCGACCAGACTGTTGAGCTGCGTTAACTCTTTGGCAAATTTATCCAGCTCTATAAAGCAGAATTCGAAGTCATCCAGATCTTGGCTGTTGGTCTCTTGATTGAGGATCAAGTGGCGGCTGATGTAGTGGTTACTCTCAAACATAGTGAAGTTGAGTATACCGATAAAGTAGACTTTTTTTAGTTCGTGGTAGTTATCCCCTCGACCAATTTGACTGGTGTAGGCTTTGGCCGTGTAGTAGAGGCTACGCTTGGCAAAGTTACCCTGGTCATTTTTCTGCATCTCAACGATAAAGTGGTCACCATTTTGGTTGGTGGCTTTTATATCGAGTATGGTCTCTTTCAGTGCCTCTATCTTCGGCACCTGGTAGGGGTTCGCCAATTCTACATCAATGATGGTCTGCTCACCCTGGAAATCAAGCACTGCATTAAGAAAGGAGATGAGTACCTCTTTGTGGTTTTCATCACCAAAAATCTTTTTGAAGGCGATGTCATTTTTGGGGTCTGCGAATTTCATTGGGATGATTATACTTCCCCCTGACTAATGGTCAATATTTGCTTTCATCTTGTTCTCTTCCAAGAACCAGATAAAGCCCTCCTCCCTCCCGCTCGCAATAACCACAACAAAGAAAGCCTGCCCCTCTATCTGTTTTGCTCCAAGTGGACGAGGTCGACTACATTTGAGCTTGGGATGTAATCAGATACGATTTCTTGCAGTAGCAGGCGGATTAGCGGTACGTCGTTGATGCTTAGGGCTGCCTCCAGCGCACTCAACTTCTCTTGCAGTATATCATAGGAGAGCATTTTCTCATGAGCCTTCATAATTCTGGGGTGCTGGGTGGGTTTGGGGTCGTTTCCTATCAGCAGCTCTTCGTAGAGCTTTTCTCCGGGGCGCAATCTGGTTATTTCTATCTCTATATCCCCCTCTGGGTGGTGTTGGTCCTTTACGGTTAACCCAGAGAGTTCCACCATGCGCCGTGCAAGGTCATAGATTCGCACCGGCTGCCCCATATCCAACACGAAGACATCTCCCCCAGTTGCCATAGCACTGGCCTGTATCACCAGTTGTGCGGATTCAGGGATGGTCATGAAGAAGCGGGTAATGTCTGCATGGGTAAGTGTAACGGGGCCTCCATCGCGGATTTGTTGGCGGAATTTTGGTACGACTGAACCCGAAGAGCCCAGTACGTTACCGAAGCGGACCATTGAGAAGCAGGTGGGTACCCGTGAATCTGGCATTCCTGGTCGCAGGTCCGCTGGGTTCAATACGGACATCGCCTGTAGCACCATCTCTGCAAGCCGTTTACTGGCCCCCATTACGTTGGTGGGACGTACCGCCTTGTCGGTACTGATCAGTACGAAGTGTTGTGCCTGGTAGAGTGCGGCCATTTTTGCACAGACCCAGGTCCCCCATACGTTGTTGCGTACCCCTTCTGCTGGGTTGTGCTCTACCATTGGCACATGTTTGTAGGCTGCTGCATGGTAGACGGTATAGGGTGACCAGGTATCCATGATCTCGCCTATTCGCATCTCATCCTGGACCGAAGCTAGCAGTGGGACCAGCTCTGTCTCTGTTGGGTTGCTCTCTAGTTGTGTTAGCAGTGATTGGTGGATTTCGTAGAGTGCGTATTCGCTGTTGTCTACCAGCAGTAGCCGTTTTGGAGAGCAGTTTAGTATCTGTCTACAGAGTTCACTGCCGATACTTCCACCGGCACCCGTGACCAGTACCACTTTATTGTGGGTATTTCGGTTGATTAGGATCCCATTTGGGGTGACTGGGTCGCGTCCCAACAGGTCTTCAATATCTAACTCATGCAGATCGGACAGGGTCACTCGCCCTGCTGCCAGATCAGAGACGCTGGGCAGGGTACGCACATGCAGCGGGAACTGACGTAACCACTCAATGCGCTCCATTCTCTTGGATCGATGCATTGAGGGCATGGCCAGCAGAAGATCACTGATGCCTAGTGGTTCGATCAGATCAGGCAACTCCTCTGGACTGTAGACACGCCACCCATCCACTAACTGCCCCTGCAGATGGGGATCATCATCTAGATAGCCCAGTGGGCGATAGCCGGATGTCATAGAGAGTGCGCGCTGCAGCTGGCGACCTGCACTGCCCGCGCCATAGATCAGTACACCGGACCACTTTTGTCGCTGTATAGAGTCACGGTAGAGCCCCCCCAACCAGTAGCGAACCAATACACGGCTCCCCCCCACAGAGACCAACAACAGAAGTGGCTGAATAACCCCAATAGAGCGAGGCACCTCAGACACACCGATAACCGTAAAAATCAGTGTAAAGATCGCTCCATAAAGGGCAATGGCCTTGACTACTGCCAGCATTGCCCTCCAACCAGAGTAACGAAAAATTGCGCGGTAAAGACCAAAACCGATAAAAATGGGTACTATAAGAGATATTGATGTAAACGCAACCCACCACAGAGGATCTTCCCATACTACCCATGATTCAAGCTGGAGGCTAAGCGCAAGCCATAATGTTATCAGCGAAAGCCCACCATCAACCAGTAGAGCGATTGCCCGTTTAGTTAAACGGGGTAATCCCAACGTAAACTGTGCAATATTTGTTAATGAGATGTCATTCATCTAAATCTGGGTACCTTCTGTATCAATAGCTGTATGATTATTCATTAGTGAGAAACTCCATCCCGGCTTTTATATTCTCAACAGGAAAATCGATCTTTAACTGATCTTGTTCAGAACGATCCGTAGCAAGCTCCGCCCCCCTGAAACAGTCCACAATCAATCAGAATCGAATCACGAGTATCACCTTCTCCAGAACCAACAAAGAGTTGATGGCAGGATCCTGTAACCCCATCAACAGCTCCGTGGTGGGTTATTTCAAAACTGCTCACCTATACGCTTTTCGTTGATAATTACTCATCATATTTTGGGGTGGCGAGAGAAAATCCTAATCGTCGGTAATTGAACATAACCACAACAAGCGAAGCCTGACCCTGCCATTTATACAACCCTCAGATAATCGCTGTTTTCAGTATGAATCAGTTCCCCCTGCCGCTCCACAACAAAATAGCCACGATCAAGCAACTTATCTTTTATTTCTGGATTAAAGTGAAATGAAGCCATTGCCCCATAGAGCTTATAGTCTTTATAGATAGGAAATAGTTTTTTGAAATTATTTATTTTCCTGTCCAGCTTATCAACATCCCCCAAATAAGCCTTGTACTTCACCTCAATAACTGCAATTGCCTCTCCATTCGTCAGAAAAATATCATACTCTTCCTGAATATTTCCGCGTTTCTTATCCATATTCCTAGTGGCATCATCAAAACGGATGCTACCTAAATGGTTATCTTTTGTAATGCTATTAAAGAAAAAGGCCTCAGCTACATCTCCTTGATTGTTGCCTACTCCACCATACATTTTAGCCAGTTTATCAATCTTGGCATCTGTTTTAGCTAACTGTGCATCTGTTTTAGCTAACTGTGCATCCGTTCTATCCTGCGCAATAGCAAGTCCCGCAACCAATTTTTTCAGTTCATCATCTGTCATAATTATTTCTCAAACCAGAAAATAGCAGTATATCATTTGTTGTCATAGCACTGATTATACTTCCCGCCAGCCAATCATCAACCGATGCTTTCTTTTTGTTCTCTCACGCATTCGACGAGAAGAGGCATTCCTACCCCTGCAATAACCACAACAAGGAAAGCCTGACCCTGCTTATTTGGGTCGATGCATTGAGGGCATGGCCAGTAGAAGGTCACTGATGGCTAATGGTTCGATCAGGTCAGGCAGCTCCTCTGGGCTGTAGACACGCCACCCATCCACTAACTGCCCCTGCAGATGGGGGTCATCATCCAGATAGCCCAATGGGCGATAGCCGGATGTCATAGAGAGTGCCCGCTGCAGCTGGCGACCTGCGCTGCCCGCGCCATAGATCAGTACACCGGACCACTTTTGTCGCTGTATAGAGTCACGGTAGAGCCCACCCAACCAGTAGCGAACCAATACACGGCTCCCCCCCACAGAGACCAACAGCAGAAGTGGCTGAATAACCCCAATAGAGCGAGGCACATCAGACACGCCGATAACCGTAAAAATCAGTGCAAAGATAGCTCCATAAAGAGCGATTGCCTTGACTACTGCCAGCATTGCCCTCCAACCAGAGTAACGAAAAATTGCACGGTAAAGACCAAAACTGATAAAAATGGGTACTATAAGAGAGATTGATATAATCGCAACCCACCACAGATGACCTTCCCATACTGCCCATAACTCAAGCTGGAGGCTAAGCGCAAGCCATAATGTTAACAGTGAAAGCCCACCATCAACCAATAGAGCAATTGCCCGTTTAGTTAAACGAGGTAATCCCAACGTGAACTGTGCAATAATTGTTAATGAGATGTAATTCATCTAAATTTGGGTGCCTTCTGCATCAATAACTGTCTGATTTTTCATTAGTGAGAAACTCCATCCCGACGAATAACCTTTAAAAAAGTCATCCAAAGAATGTAGAGATCAAACCAGAATGACTGCCGTCGCATGTACTCTACATCAAGTGCCACTTTTTCAGGAATTGGCAACTCATCGCGTCCGTTTATCTGCGCCCATCCGGTCAATCCAGGTGTTAGTCGATCTACCCCCTGCTCACTGCGCAGAGCAATCAGGTCATCCCGATTAAAGAGTGCTGGACGCGGCCCCACAAAGCTCATATCCCCTTTTAGAATACTCCATAGCTGAGGCAGTTCATCCAGACTGGATCGGCGTAAAAAACCTCCAATTGGAGATAAAAATGCATCGGGATCACTCAGAAGGTGGGTCGCAACAGCTGGGGTATCAATACGCATAGAGCGAAATTTTGGCATTCTAAAGATCTTATTCCCTCGTCCAACCCGATCCGACCAGTAGAGTGCAGGGCCTTTCGATGTCAACCGCACCAAGACAGCAATCAACATCATGGGGATTAAAAGAACCATGGCAATGAACAGAGCTATCAGTAGATCAAACGGGCGCTTCACAACTCACCAGAAGCAAAGAGCAAAGAGCAAATACTTACCGCTCATTCGCCTTTCTCAAAACATTACTTATCATTATGAATTTAGGTTTTCTTGCCATCTAATAATTGCAACAAGGAAAGCCTGACCCTGCCTTAAAACTTGTCAATAACCTTTGAAAGGATAACAAACATCCCCATCACAGTAATCAGTTGCAGCATGTTTTTGTTCAACGCAGTCTGTATGGTTGTTTGGATGTCTGACTTGAGCAGATCAAACTTACCTTCCAGCAACTCAAACCTCCCTTCCAACCCGACAAACTTTCCTTCCAGCCCCACAAACTTTCCTTCCAGCCCCACAAACTTTTCCTCTAATCCTTGCACACTGGCAGTCACCTCATCCAGACGCTGATCCAAGTGGTTGATATGGTTATACTGTGATTTTAACAACAAGGTATTGATATCCTCATTATTCAGCCCCTCTCCACGGGAGAAACGCTCCTCAATCTCTTTGACCTTGGGACTGATCATCTCGATCAAGATATCATCAACATTAGTTTTGTTCATCTGCCCACTCTCGGTTATTGCTGTCTGATGATTATATGCCATCAGGGGTAAGTGTCAACGGCTAGTTCTCTACTTGATCTCTACAACAGCCACAACAAGGAAAGCCTGCCTATAGTTCAGAAGTCCAGACTATGTTCTGCCTTAAACCCCAAAGCCTCCAGCTTTTCAGATGAGTAGCACTCATCCCCCAACAACTTATCTACCCTATATCGAACTTGTGGACTCACCAAACCCACCAGATCAAACAGGAATTTAGGAACACTCCAGCCAGGAACTGTCTTACCTGCTGCCCGACACATTGCCTCGTAAATCTCTCGGGATGAGTGAGGTTTCCCATCAGTAGCAATCAGTATCTCTCCATTGGCCCGGCTATCCTCTGCCACTAAAAGCAGGGACTGGACGAGGTCATCGACATGGATCATTGAGCGGCGGTTGCCGGTCTCTGGCAGTGGCGGAAACCACCCCTTCTCGAAACCTGTACACATCAACTGTAGGTTACCTTTCACCTTAGGGCCGTAAACCAGTGCTGGGCGCACAATTGCAACATGCATACTAGACTGCCTAGTGATCTCTAACAGCCGCAACTCTGCCTCGCGCTTCGTTTTTCCATAGATCCCATCAGGCGCCCCATCTATTCCTGCTCCGCCCCCCGCCTTAACACTATTGACAAAGACAAAACGGATCACCCCGGAGCTGACCGCCAACTCTGCCAGCCGAACTGTGGCATCCACATTCACTTTACGATACAGCCCCTCCAGTTCAGCGGCATCCCGCAGGTCATGGGCATAACCAGCAAGGTGAAAAACTGTATCGCCCCCCTCCAGCACACCATCAGGAATGACCTCTCTCTGCAGACCACAGACCACTGTCTCATATTCAGGATGATGAGATCGAAAAAGAACCTTTAACTTTTCCCCTTGCGCCTTTAACCTCACTACCAATCGTTGACCAATAAAATCGGTCGCACCCGTCACAAAGATCATGGGGCCGTTACATTACTGATGGCCAGCTGATCCCTGATCACTGCGGCAAGCGAGGCCTTCGCCTCTGCATCCCCGTGTACCAGTCGAATATCGGTGGGTTTGTGTCGTATCCGTTTGATGAAGTTGATCAAAGGCGAGTGGATGACGACCTTTACGTAGTTTACGTTTCGCCTCTCTGTCCCAGTACTTTTTCAGCCTGCGATAGATGGCAGTAAACTTGGCCGCAAGGGGTGAATCTACAATCACCTCGATATCTTCAATCTTCTCTCGATGGAGTAGCTCCTCAATCTCATAGAGCAGCTCTTGGGTGCGCCCGATACTAAACGCAGGAATCAACACCACCCCACGATTTTCCACTGCACGGTTAATCACCCGTGCCAGACTCTTGCGCCGATCACGCCGCCCCTGATGCAACCGTTCCCCATAGGTGCTCTCCAGCACCAGCACATCCGAACGGTAAGGAGAGCGGGGGGCCGCCAGTAACGGGCTATAAGTCGCGCCTAAATCCCCAGAAAAGACAATCCGGGTATCTCGTTTTTTACCTTTACTCTTACTCCTTGGGCCTTGGAGCTGACACTCAACATAAGCCGATCCAAAAATATGTCCGGCAGGTTGAAATTTGATCTTTAACGAGGGGTCAATCTTCTCCCACTTCTTGTAATCCAACGGCCTGATCTGCTTCTCAATCTGCGCCAAAAACCGTTCGATCAACCGCCTATTACGCGTAAAACCAATCTTCAGTGCATCCTCCAATACCAACAGCAGCAGCTCAGCCGAAGGTCGAGAGCAATAGATCGGCCCACGAAACCCTGATGCCAGCAGATAAGGGATGCGCCCCACATGGTCGATATGGACATGCGTCACAACCAGTGCTTTGATATTCTCAACAGGAAAATCGATCTTTAACTGATCTTGTTCAGAGCGATCCGTTGATGCCTCCGCCCCCTGAAACAGGCCGCAATCTATCAGAATTGAGTCACGAGTATCACCCGAACCAGAGCCAAAAAAGAGCTGATGACAGGAACCCGTAACCCCATCAACCGCACCGTGGTGAACTATCTCAAAACTCATACTAGACTTGCGAGTCCTCATCGACTCTATCTCAGCCTCTCTACCTCTTCCATTGAGAGTGCTGTAACTGCAGAGATTGTTTGATTATCGAGACCCTCTCTTATTGCATTTTTGGCGACATCTATCTTCTCTTGCTCTATTCCTTGCTCCATCCCCTGAGCCACCCCCTTCTTTAACCCCCTCTTTTCACCCTTTTGTTCAGCTGTACGCAGCGCGTCTAACTCACTCCCTTTTTGCAGAGCGATATAGTCATAGACTTCCATCTCTTTTTTATTCCAACCGTACATTTCTGCGGCATCAAAGGCCTGCTCCAGAGCTGGATTACCGGTGAACTCTTTTGGAATCATCTCAAGACTGGAGGCGTTTTTGATAAAGTAGAACCATTTATCGACCAAGCTATTGAGTTGCGCTAGCTCTTTGGCAAATTTTTCCAGCTCTATAAAGCAAAACTCAAAGTCATCCAGATCCTGGCTGTTGGTCTCTTGGTTGAGGATCAAGTGGCGGCTGATATAGTGGTCGCCCTCAAACATGGTGAAGTTGAGTATGCCGATAAAGTAGACTTTTTTTAGTTCGTGGTAGTTATCCCCTCTACCGATCTGGTTGGTGTAGGCTTTAGCCGTGTAATAGAGACTACGTTTGGCAAAGTTCCCCTGATCATTTTTCTGCATCTCAACGATAAAGTGGTCACCATGTTGGTTGGTGGCCTTTATATCGAGTATAGTCTCTTTAAGGGCCTCTATCTTCGGAACCTGATAGGGGTTGGCCAGTTCTACATCAACGATGGTTTGCTCACCCTGAAAATCAAGCACCGCATTGAGAAAGGAGATGAGCACCTCTTTATGGTTCTCATCCCCAAAGATCTTCTTGAAGGCAATATCATTTTTTGGATCTGCGAATTTCATTGGGATGATTATACACCTCACTAATTGATGGTCAATGTTTGTTTTTTATTTGTTCTCTTTTGAGAGCCAAAAAAATAGGCGCTTCCGCCTTTGCGATAACCACAACAAGCAAAGCCTGACCCCGACTATAAACGAAGCCTGACCCTGTTGATTGCCTTGCTGAGTTTCTGGCTTGGTGGCCTGTTACGTAGATTTTTGACCTGTTTACTCATGGTTGGGAGATCTCTGTGAAGGTATTTTGAAATTTCTGTGAGTGTCAAATTGCATTCATCCATACCTAGCCATGCAACCGTGGCCCTCGCCTCTGCTAAGTCTCTTGCTCTGCTTGGTCCTGTTATCTCCCACGCTTCAAGCTTGAAAACTTCGGCAACAACCTCCACCAACTCTTCTGGGGTCAGGCTTCGTTTGTTGTGGTTGTTTCCAGTTTTAACCGCCAACTCTTGAACAAAGCGCTCTCCTCCTAGAATTCTGCCAGCTTCATTCCCATTACGCAGTTGTTGCTCCATCTCCTCCTTTACTGTGCCCCCCATAAACTCAAGGTAGTCTTCAAATTGACTCTGCCCCCAATCGAGTGTCAACCAAGGAGGTGCTGCAACAAGGCCACTGTATGCACGATGACTGCTGTATGAATAATTTTCAGGATCTGCTACAAGGTTAGCTCGTACAGGGTTAAGATGGATGTAGCGAATCAATTCCAACAGATATTGATCACTATCCACCAAGATATCTTTGTAGCGCCCCTGGAAGAGGTGCCCTACCCGTTCATGACGATGGTTGAACCAGACGGTGTAACGTTGCGACAGGCTCTGCATCAATTTTGAGAGCGGTGTCTCTGTTACTTGCAGCGCAAGATGAACATGATTTTTCATCCAGCAGTAAGCATGCAGTTTAACCTGATGCACCTCAAGCCCTTGCGCCAGGATTTTTTCAAACTGTTGGTACTCTACTGCCTCAGTGAAGATAGTCTGCTTGGCGTTACCACGAAGCATCACATGGTAGAGTGCGCCGGAATAGTGAATTCTTGGTTTTCTTGCCATCTGTTAATGGTGCCACAGAGCAATAACCACAACAAGGAAAGCCTGACCCCTGCATTCTCTGGACGAAGCCGAATGTCATAGAGAGTGCGCGCTGCAGCTGACGGCACTGCCTATCTTAGCTTCTCTACCTCCTCAGATGATAGCCCTGCAATTGCAGAGATCATTTGGTTATCCAGCCCCTGTTTAATTGCGTTTTTTGCAGTTTCTATCTTCTCCTGCTCTATTCCTTGCTCTATTCCCTGCTTTTTTGCTTTCTTAACCGCTGTATCAATTGCATTAATCTCATCCCATGCCTTTAGATGCATATAGTCATACACATCCATCTCTTCTCGGTTCCAGTTGTACATCTTTGCTGAGTCAAATGCTTGCTCAAGAGCCTTATCACCAGTAAGTTCTTTGGGGACCATTTCAAGGCTGGCTGCATTTTTGATAAAATAGAGCCATTTGTCTAGTAGTGTGTTCAGTTCACCCAATGGGGTGCTGAATTTAGGTAGTTCGATAAAACAGAACTCAAAATCACCCAGATCTTGGGTGTTTGTCTCCTGATTGAGGATCAGATGGCGACTGATACAGGAGCCTCCTTCAAACATGGTGAAGTTCAACAGCCCTATGAAGTAGACCTTTTTTAATTTGTGGTAGTTTTTCCCTGCATCCAACTGGTTTACGTAGGCTTTAGCGGTGTAGTAGAGACTTCGTTTAGTAAAATCACCAAGATCTTTTTTCTGCATCTCAACAATGAAATGCTCCTGTTTTTGATTGGTGGCCTTTATATCAAGTATGGTCTCTTTCAGAGCCTCTATCTTCGGAACCTGATAGGGGTTCGCCAGTTCTACATCAACGATGGTTTGCTCATCCTGAAAATCAAGCACCGCATTGAGAAAGGAGATAAGCACCTCTTTATGGTTCTCATCCCCAAAGATCTTCTTGAAGGCGATATCATTTTTTGGATCTGCGAATTTCATTGGGATGATTATACACCTCACTAATTGATGGTCAATGTTTGTTTTTTATTTGTTCTCTTTTGAGGGCCAAAAAATAGGCGCTTCCGCCCCTGCAATAACCACAACAAGGAATTAGAGTAGAAGACAGCATAACCGACTGAAATAACAGTCGATTACACTACCTCCCCTCATCAAACCGGACACGCGGTTCTCCCGCATACGGCTTTCCGATGTCCTTCTTCTTTAAGCATGCGCACCTTTCCAGGCCGGAGTTGTTGGCACTATATACAGTCCCAAATGGTCGTATATAAAGCGCCTTGGAAAACGTGTATATGCAGCCCCTCGGTTGTTGATCTTATGCCTGTACCTCAGATGTAATCGCAGGCTCTCTTCCGTGTAGTACTTGATCTTTTTCATCTTGCGATGGCTATGACCATAACGGAAGTAGTTACTCCAGCCTCTTACTGTCTGGTTGAGCTTGCCTACAATATCTTCTATCGGTACAGGATTCATTTCTCGTCGGGTATAGTGTTTGATTTTCTGTTTTATGGCCTGCATGGACTTGTCGGAGGGTTCAATCATAGGAAAACGCTTCCCTGACTTTTTGCTCTTGACGCTTCCTATGCTGAATCCAAGAAATCCAAACTTTTCTTCCCGTGAATCCCTGATCTGCGTTTTCTCTTTGTTGAGCTGGAGTTCCAGCTTTCCGAGAATGGTTTGCAGTATGGCATAAGGTACCGTGGTATCTCTAGCACAGAGGATGACCATGTCGTCCGCATAGCGGACGAGACGGGCTTTGTGCTTTTCTGCCAGCTTGTGTCGTTCCCAAATCCGATCAAGGATATTGAGATAGATGTTGGCGAGCAGTGGTGAGATTACACCTCCTTGCGGGGTTCCTTTCCGACCCTTTTTGCCCCCTCCTACGTGGGTTCTTTTGCCTCTCTCTTCTTTGATTACCACCACTTTAAGCCACTGTTTTATCAAGCTCAGTAGCGTCCCATCTGAGATGCGCTCTGCTACTGTCTTGAGTAACTTGTCATGAGGGATCATATCAAAGTATTTACTCAGATCTGCATCGATCACTTGCACATGCCCCTTGAGGAGTCCTGTGGTTATGTCGTCCATTGCATGGTGAGCCGATCTTTGCGGGCGAAAGCCGTAGGAGTGCGGGCTGAAGTCTGCTTCGAAGATCGGTTCAATGATGAGCTTTACGGCCATCTGTACGATCCTGTCTTTGATGCAGGGTATCCCTAGCGGACGGGTCTCTCCGTTCGCTTTGGGTATTTCTACCCGCTTTACGGGTTGGGCTTGGTAGGTTTCTGCTTGTAGTGTTTCCTGTAACTCCTGTATGTATGCACCTCTTCCTTTTCCTGCCTCTATCGTCTCGAAGGTTTCTCGGTCAAGCCCGGGACTCCCCCTATTTTGACGGACAAGGTCGTAAGCGTGTTGCAGTACATCGCTCCGATAAACTTTGTCATAAAGGCTGTAGAACCGGAAGATGGGTTGGTGCTTGGCTTTAAGGTATAGCTTCCTCTGGAGTGCACTGACTCGCTCTTTCGAGCTGGGTGATGTTTCTAGCTTCATGCAATCATCTTGAGCCTTTTACTCTTCGGTTAGCGTGAACAAAGTAGGGTCCCTTTCCTCGGATGGCGTTTTGTTGTCGCTCACCCTCAAACGGTACTATGAACCCCTCAGATTTCCAATAAAGCTCAAATCCATTTCGCTCTTCGCTTATAGGATCTGTTTGGTGTTGCCCACCGCCCTATTGGATCTCCCGACCTGCACAACCAATCTTCTGTTACATGCCACTCCTATAACCCCGGAGGATCTGCCTGAGTTACTCATTGCTTTGCAGACAGTGCCAGTTTTCCCCTTCAGACCAAAGGGTCAACATCCTCGTTGGTTAACGAGGCTAATACAGATTCACTTGCGTTGCGGCCTGTAACTTTGCCTTCGCAGAACTTACAGCAGGCAATTACTCACCCACTGCTCCGCAGTACTACTGGGGTGTATGAGCAATTCCCCAGACGGGACTTTAACCCGCTAGATTGTTTGCCGGCATCGGCGTGCAGCCTGACCCCGCTACTCCTTATGCATCTGCTCTCGGTATACCCAATCAGCAATTTGACTTTCTGGCTGGTACCCCTTCACCAGCCGTTGCAACAACCCACGAATCATCTCTATATCACTATTTTCTGCAGCAATTTGCAGGCTATGCAGCTGGGGTTGCAGCTCACTCCACGGGACAAACTCCTCATGCGCTTTCATGATTCGGGGATGTTGAGTTGGCATGGGGTTATCTCCAATCAATAGCTCTTCGTAGAGCTTTTCACCCGGTCTCAGTCCCGTAATCTTGATCTCAATATCCCCTTCAGGATGCGCTTCATCCCTCACCCGAAACCCAGAAAGCTCCACCATCCGAGACGCCAAATCATAAATCTTGACGGGTTCTCCCATATCCAATACAAAGACCTCCGCTGCCTCCGCTGCCTCCGCTTCACCAGACATTGCACCCGCCTGCATCACCAACTGAGCTGCCTCCGGAATGGTCATGAAGTATCGAATGATATCCTGATGGGTCAGGGTGATTGGGCCACCATTACGGATCTGCCTACGAAATAGCGGCACTACAGAACCAGAAGAGCCCAAGACATTGCCAAACCGCACCATGGAGAGCGCTGTCTTTCTGGTTACTTCCATCGGCGGGAGATCACTCCCCAACTCATCAAAAACGGGGGTCTTCTCGGCAACCAATGCCTGTAACACCATCTCTGCAACCCGCTTCGATGCCCCCATGGTGTTGGTGGGGCGCACTGCTTTGTCGGTACTGATAAACACAAGGTTTTTCACCCCCTGCACCATTGCACTCTTCACCAGCGTTACTGTACCCAATATATTGTTTTTTACTGCTTCTGACATGGACCTCTCAATCATAGGAACATGTTTGAATGCAGCGGCGTGATAGATCGTGTTGACTTTCCATGTCTGTAAAATTTCAGTCAATCGACGTTCATCTTGAACGGATCCCAGCAATGGAATAACCTTTGGAACAAGGGATACACCTCGCCTCTCGCTCTCGCTCTCGCTCTCGCTTACAAGATTATGAACCAGGCCCGAAAGCTTCTGATCGACCTCATAAAGGGCAAATTCACTCATCTCAAACAGCAATAACACTTTGGGTCTACGACGCAGTATTTGCCTGCAAATCTCACTGCCGATACTTCCCCCCGCCCCAGTTACCATCACCACTTGGTCATTCACTTGCGCCTGCAATAGGGACTCATCCGGTTCTGCAGGGTCACGTGCCAACAGATCCTCAACATCTAGTTCATGCAACTCTGAGAGGTTGACCTTACCTTTTGCCAAATCAACAATTCCAGGCAGGGTTCGTATCCGCACAGGAACAGGGCGCAATCGTTCAATAATCTGATTACGTGCCTTACGGGTTATAGATGGGATTGCCAACAACAGTTCAGTCACCTTCTGCCTCTCAACAAAGGGCTCTAACTGCTCTATAGAGAGGATGGGCACCCCCATCAGATCTCTTCCCTGCAATTCAGCAGCATCATCTACAAAACCACACAGTTTGTAGTCTGGACTTTGCACCAATCCCACAGCAAGCTGCCGCCCCGCCTCACCGGCACCAAAAATCACTAATCGAATACACATTCTATCTGACTGTGCACCGTTGCCTTCTTGGGTCTGGCGGAGCAGCCAGCGCATCAACATACGAGAGCCACCAACCACCAGCAACGCCACCATTGCATTGATCAACACCACAGAACGAGGGATGCCGGGGACACCACTCAACAACGCCAACAACCCCCAAAGCACCGCATATAGCGCTACTGCCTGCACCACAGGCCATGCAGCACGCATACCCAGATAACGAATAATGGCACGATAGAGGCCAAAGCGGATAAATAAAGGAATTGCAATTATAGGTGCTGCAGCAGACAACCATATCAACCTGTCACTGATATCTATTATAAATAACTCGCCAAGCCGAAGAGAGAATGAGAACCATAGAGCTAACACGAGCAAGATAGTGTCAGCAAACATTAGAAGTAGCTTCTTGGTAAAGCGGGGAAGAGAAATGAGCCTACTGATTATATTCATAGCACCTACATTTATTGTCGATAAGGGTATTTATCAAAGGTCAAACATAAATGGGTTCGTTTTGTCATTTTTTTTATTCCGAGCGAATTGCCTTGGAGAGACGAGAAATAGAATGACGCTGATAGCGAATCAACTTATGGCAATCGACTGTACGACGAGAGACTGGTCCACCTTGACGACGCTCATTACGCTGTGATCGTGCAAACACTCTTAACACGCCTAGAGTTTCTGAAGGGGTGACTTCTGAACCCTTAGCCATCGATCTCAAGCCCGTGTAAATACCTTCTAGATTCATATTCCAGGTAGACTCATCCACCTCTTTGGTCTTGGTGTAAGTCTCATAGTACGCATCCATCACGCGACGGTAATTAAGCAGATTAGCAGCAATATCAGCCGCTTCAAATGACGAATACCCTTCCTTAGACAACAAGGACCTTAAAGATGTATAAGCTTCCGAGGATTCAAAATCAATCTCTACATTAAGGCCGTGTTTGATTGAATTCTTGCTACTAACTCGCTTACCACGACTAGTTTTTGGCCCAGTTGATAGCTGCGCATTTAGACGGTTGGCAAGAGCCTTAGGATGGCTTAACATCAATAGCTTGAGCTTTGTTTTCAAGATCAGTCAACTCAAGATCCATACGCTTGATTATTCTAGACTTAAAGTCCACCGCATCGATACTCCTCTGAAGATGTCGCATGGTCTGATACTGTCGATGAATCAATTCATCTGCCATCTTGAGGTGCTTGGACGCATTCTTAAAACCACGCGCCCGAAGATCCGATATTGTCAACTTGCCTTTTTTTAATAAGTTATCAACTACCTCTTTGTCATCCTTACTAGCGTTGCCAGTAAAAATATTCTCAAGAGCATTCGACACTATATCGTTATTATACATTTTAGGATAATCGCCAACATTGGTTAATATTCTGGCCATAGACTCATGCAGAAGTAACTCTTTGTCCATCGTATGGCGCTTAATCCACCTTAAACATTCAATAAACATCCCCGCAGCAAGCTATCTCGCTACGCTCGACTTCCACTTCGTGAAAGCGGGGTATTGATCGGAGTTTCGTGAAAATCTCCGATTTTCTAAAAACCATTCGATCTATACGCAGCAAGCTGCGGGGAATATCACCCCAAGAGATTTAACTGAATCACCAGCGCAACATTGAGCGGAGATGGAGTTTCCAATTCAGAAAGTAAACCTTCTAAACTTGCCTGAAATTCTGATTCAGACTCTCCAGGCAGAAGCTTAGGACTAGACAGAAAAGGAGCGAGAGATTTAACTAGATCATTCAATATAAATACCTTCTGATTGAGAAAACAAAGGCTGTTGTAATTGGACCGTGAAGACCATTCAAGCGCCGTGTTTTAAATTAAGAACCACGCCGGGATTAACCAAAGGATTGCCAGTGAATTCAATGCCAGCATCTTCCAATGTTGTTTGGATAGCCAATAATGTTGAAGTATTAGACGATGGAATGCCAGTTTGCATTTCATAGCGACGAATAGTAGCCGGCCCAACTCCGCTGGCTTTAGCTAGTTCGGCAGCACTCCAGCTTAACATAGACCGAGCTGCTTTAATTTGATGAATTGATATCATTTATACATTAAAAGTGATGTATAATACATCACATATATGGTTTCATTAACTACAGGAGATAATACCATGATTGATAGTATCTTAGCCAAATTTGAAGGTGCATACGCTCCTAATACAATTAGATCTTATAGGTCAGATTATATGCATTATTCCAACTGGTGTCAGGAATATAACTACGATCCTTTTAATATTCATGAAGATAAATTTGCAGACTACATTCTACAGATGGGTGGAAATCTAACTGTTGCAACTATTCAAAGGCGAGTAGCCAGTCTTAGTAGTATATTCAGTCTTACTAAAAGCACTAACCCCACAAAAGAACCTGTAGTCATTTTAACTTTTAAAAAGCTTCGAAGAAGGTTTGGAAAACCTCAAAAACAAGCAACACCCTTAACTTATGATATTTTAACAAAACTTAAAAATGTGTGTTCTGACGATATTGTCGGTCTCAGAAACAAACTGCTTTTACAACTGGGCTATGAAACCATGCGCCGTCGCTCTGAAATTTGTCAATTTAAATTTGAAGACCTGCAACATATTGGTAATTACAAACATGCACTCCTACTGAGACACTCCAAAACTGATCAATACAATCAAGGGAAAACAATTCCAATATCTGGCGAACTTTCTGAGATGATCTCAAGCTGGTCATTAGCAATTGATCAAAATAGTGGCTACATCCTTAGAAGCTTCAAACGGAATCTATCTACTAACCCATCACTTACGCCTGCATCAATTAACCATATTTTAAAAAATCTTCAAAAGAAAGCTGGCCTGAATCAAATTGGAGAACTGTCAGGCCATTCATTTAGAGTTGGTGCTGCACTTGATCTATTAGACAAAAATATTCCGTTAGAAAAAATTATACTCAGAGGTGGTTGGAAATCAGAAACTAGTGCAATGAGATATCTTCAAAGCTGGAATGATAGCAATTGGTTGATTATTAATTGACTATAGAAAAGTCAATAACCCAATTTAACACTACCACCATTAATGTTAGTGGCTCACGCCATCACGTTTCACAACCTTTAAAAAAGTCATCCACAATATTTTTATATCAAACCAAAACGATTGACGATTTAAATACTCCACATCCAATGCAACTTTATCAGGTATTAACAGCTCGTCTCTCCCGTTTACTTGTGCCCAACCAGTAATACCTGGTAATAGTTTATCTGCTCCTTTCTCAGCACGTAAGGCAATCAAATCATCTTGATTAAACAGTGCAGGCCTAGGCCCTACAAAACTCATATCACCTTTTAATACAGAGAATAATTGCGGGAGTTCATCTAAGCTAGAACGGCGTAAAAAACCACCAATAGGAGATAAATAAGCATCTGGGTCATTCAAAAGGTGTGTTGCCACGGCAGGTGTGCCAATTAACATTGATCGAAACTTTGGCATCTTGAATATTTTATTATTTTTACCAACCCTATCAGACCAATATAGTGACTGGCCTTTTGATGTTAATCGAATTACAATAGCAATGGATAGCATTATAATAACCAACGATAACAA
>Ga0233445_1000960_pt1 | contig 24598 bp, 25 predicted proteins | sample SI_124_October20_5_FD_182779 | JGI IMG/M metagenome (GOLD analysis project Ga0233445, IMG submission 182779) | Seawater microbial communities from Saanich Inlet, British Columbia, Canada - SI_124_October2016_100_MG | ecosystem: Environmental > Aquatic > Marine > Inlet | place: Canada: British...
TGCTCTCATGGCCGCCGTTTCTGCAGATCCGTCCGCAAAAATAGTTTCACAATCATTTGGCCCAGACTTAATGTCTTAAGAATTTTCGGAAAGGAAAATATGACTATTACACAAGTAACTACTTGGACAGGAACTCCTGCCGCCATTGAACTACTCGAGGCTGCTTCAAAACAGTCTGCACCGTTTCATGAATCCCTTGGAGCGAAAAATCCTCGGTTAATGAGAGGCATCACGGGGTCTTTCTCCACTGTCGCTTTCTATACCTTAGATTTCGACTCAATGGAAGCTTACGGAGCCTGGTGTGACGCGCTTCTTCAAAGCGAATGGTGGGATGTAACCGCTGAAGCTATCGCCGAAGCGCACCCTGATCTTGAGATGACATCTCAAAATGTTTTCTACGACGGTTTAACTAGAAAATAAGACTAATCGCCTTAATCAAAGACTGGGAGAACCTTCAACAAGTTGTTCTAAGGCTGGTCCCGCTAGCAGCAGCCGCCGTTTAGTGTGCCCAGAGAAAAGTAAAAGAAAATACCGATGATCCAAAGTGATATCGGGTTGCCGATAAGAAGAGTCGTCATGGCCAAACTTCTTCCTCGCAAATGAGGATTTTTTTTCGTGCGAATTAAACCCCAAATGCCGCACACCCCTCCAGGGAAGTAAAAGATTAGAAAGGCTACAAATAGACTCGGTGGCCCGCTGTCAGTCATCGGGAGGAGCGCGGAACAAAAGGCTAAAAGCACCAACACCAGTGCAGCCGCAGAAACCTTGTCAAATTCTTTCTGCCCTGCTACGGACTCCTGTGTTTCAAAGCTTTCCATACTGCATTATCTCATCGGAGCAAAAAAAGTCAAGATTGGTGGGCCGGGCGGGGATCGAACCCGCGACCGAGCGATTATGAGTCGCCTGCTCTAACCACTGAGCTACCGGCCCACCGGCATTCTGGCAGGTTCAGCGCCAAACCCACGCTCTAAAGAAAAATTACCCTCGAGCAGCTGCTTCCAACAAGCGTTCCCACACTGGGATACCGATCTCACCGCTCACCCGAGCAACCACCTTTCCATCCGCACCAACCAACACGAAAAATGGGTAACTGCTCAAACCAAACGCATCAGCCACATCCATAGCCTCTGAATCCACCAACACCTCGGCCGTCCACCCCACCTCACGAAACCAAGCCGAAGGCGGATAATTTGGTGCACCATCGTTGACCGCCGTAGACACCGCAACAACCTCAACATTTGCTGGTTGGTCGTTAAACATCATCCACTCGCTCAAGCCCGGCAACTCACGTTGACAATGCGGGCACCAGTGAGCAAAAAAACCGAGGACATAAGCAGAGCCCTCGCCCGGCGCCACCGAAACCTCCTCACCAGTAAACGACACCCCGCTCACCCCAGGCGCCTCCATGCCCACCGCTACATCACCTAACTCATTAACAAAAGAAGGCAAAGGAACACCGGTTACCTGCACCGCCGCCACCTCAACTGTGGGCACCATCTCGCCCACCGGTTCATCAGAACCAGAAAACCAAACCACCATCAGCGCCAACACCACTACCCCGGCGATAGCAAACAACAGATTTTTATTTTTTGCTGGCACAGCGCTCATGCTGTCTCCTTCACTTGAGAAAACTTGCTATCCAAAATCATTAACGCACTAATAACGGCAAACCCACAACCCGCCATAAACGGTATCGAAATAAACCCAAAGGACTCCACCCACCGAAAAGCACAAGAAGCCCCCGGAGCACACGAAGAACCCTGCTCAGGAAACACTTGCAACTGGTAATGGTAAACCGAAGTGGCCAAACCAGCCAGCGACAACGGCAAAACCAGCCAAACCAAATCAGAAATACGCCGCCACAGCCCTACCCCCAAAACCACCACCAACGGATACATGGCAATGCGCTGCCACCAACACAACAAACACGGTGTGTAATGCGCCACCTGCGAAAAATACAAACTGCCGGCCACCGACACAGCAACCACCATCAACGCCATAACCCGAGCCTGCGGCACCAACCAAGCCCGCACACCCTTCCCGGTCGGCGTCAAAGCAAACAAAGCCAACACCGCACCCAACGCAGCCACCAAAGCCAACAAAGAAAAAAACTGCGCCACTTGATCAACGTTCATCACTGCTGACGGTATCGCCATAAAGTAAAAATCTTGTCAGGTTAAAGGCCCACCATGGCGCAAACAAAAAGGCCCCACGCTTTCGCGTGGAGCCTCTCTTAACGGCTCCGGGGGTGGGGATCGAACCCACGACCTGCGGATTAACAGTCCGACGCTCTGCCAGCTGAGCTACCCCGGAATAACCAGTGAGATGATAACAGGACTGCTTCCCCACGCATCACGACAACAAAGAGAATTCTCCCCAGCAAGCACAGGCCAAAAAAAATCCACCAAAAACATTAGAAAACAAGCAAACACCCCGCAGCTAAGGCCTAACACCAAACCTGCGTCGTCTACGCCGCTAGATTCATGCCATGGCCACCAACCCGGTAACCAGCATCGTGGGTAAATCACCCCAACACATCCTCGCCGAACACGACCCGGCCATCACCCTGAGTCTGGTCATCCCCACCTACAACGAAGCCGGCAACATCGCCACCCTGGTTCGCTCCCTCCACCAACAACTCACCCAAGCGCAAATCAGCCACGAACTCATCGTGGTAGACGACAACAGCCCCGACGGCACCAGTGACGTAGTAACCCAACTAACCACCGAAATACCCACCCTACGACTCATCCACCGCAACGACGAAAACGGCCTCGCCACCGCCGTGATCTGCGGATGGCACCACGCCCACGGGGCGCTACTCGGCGTCATCGACGGCGACGGCCAACACCCACCCGACACGCTCCCCAAACTGGTGTCCTCGCTTGCCGACCACACCAACCCCGCCGACATCGCCGTGGCCAGCCGTCACCTCCCCGGCGGGGGCGTACCCACCTGGTCAGCCAGCAGACGGCTACTTTCCCAAGGAGCTCAAACCCTCGGATCCTTACTGCTCCCCGGCACCGTTGGTCAAGTCACCGACCCCATGAGCGGCTACTTCGTAGTAAAACGCCAAGCCATCGCCGGATGCGACCTGCAACCCGTGGGCTACAAAATCTTGCTCGAAGTACTCGCCCGCGGCGACATACACCAAGTGGTAGAAACGCCCTACTACTTCCTTGAACGCGAAACTGGCAGCTCAAAAGTAAAAGCCACCCACTACCTCGACTACCTGCGCCACCTTCTGCGCCTACGAGTGCAGCCTCTACGCAGCCGGGCCCTCGGCCGCTACCTCATGGTGTCGCTCATGGCTCTACTGCTTGACGGGGCCATCTTTTTCTGGCTCTTTGACACCCTTGGGTGGAACCTCACCCGCTCCGCTTTAATCGCTGGAGAAGCTGGCATTTTGTTCACCATCGCCTTGCTTGACCTTTGGACATTTGCCGGGCGCCCCGCCAGGACCTCCCTCGACCGTTACCGACGGCTCATCGGTGTACAACTCGCCCACGGAATCCTGCTCATCGGCCGCCTCGTGCTAATCAACACCCTCATCGCCTGGGCAAACCTCGACCCGCTCACCGTCTTTTTCTCCCTGCTGATCGGCACTGCCCCCGCAGGACACCTCTTAGGATCACGCCTCAGTTGGCGACCCACCCGAAACTAATTGTCTTCTATATAGTCACGAAGATTTTGCGACCGCAACGGATGCCGCAACTTAGCCAAAGTACGGGTCTCGATCTGACGCACCCGTTCCCGCGTGACCTTAAAATGCTTCGCTACTTCCTCCAACGTTTTCGGATGCCCCCCGTCTAAACCAAAACGCATACGCACCACCTCTTTTTCACGGTCATCCAAACCATCAAGAGCCGCCACCACATCTTCGCCCAACATTTGCCGATCCGCCGCAATATCTGGCCCGTCAGCACCCTCATCGGCCAACACATCAGACAAACTCATCTCACCCTCCGCCCCCATCGGCATATCCAACGACAAAGTCCGTTGACTGTGATCTAAACGCAGCAACTCTTCTGCCTTAGCCGGGTCTATCGCCGCCCGGTCAGCAACCTCCGCCACCGTTGGTTTGCGCTCCAACTCTTGCGTCAAATCTCGCTGCGCACGAATCACCCGATTCATCGCATCAACCATGTGCACCGGGATACGAATAGTGCGGGCCTGATCAGCCAAAGCACGACTCACCCCCTGGCGAATCCACCACGTAGCGTAAGTAGAAAACTTAAAACCCTTAGTGGCATCAAACTTCTCTACCGCCCGCATTAAACCCATGTTGCCTTCTTGGACCAAATCCAACAGCGGCAAACCTCGTCCCGCATGTCGCTTAGCCACCGAAACAACCAAACGCAAATTAGCGCGTGTCATACGGTCACGGGCCTGGTCCCCCCGGCGCTGACAACGCCGCAAACGCGAAAGTTCCGCCCGGTCTAGGTCACCCAACGCATCAGCAGCCGCCAAAGCAGCCAACGTAGATTCCGCCGCCAGACCCTCTTGCAACGCCGTCGCCAACGACACCTCTTCTTCGCTAGTGAGCAAATCTACTTCGTTAATTTCTTGCAAATACTGCCGCGTGGAGTCCGCACTCTCGCTGCCCTTCCCCTTAGATTGTTGCCCCTTAATTTTTTTACTTTTTTTGCGCGGCGGCTTCTTTAATTTTGGTGCCGCCCCCTCAACGTCGTCCGATAAATCAACCACCGCATCGTTAAGCACAATCCCTTCGTTTTTTAACTTCTCTGTCACCTCAGCCACCAACTCAGGGGTCAACTCAGCGTCTCGTAACACTTCGAGCACCTCATCAAGGTTCAACTCTCCGCTGGACTGCCCATGACGAACAAGACGCGCAAACTCAAACGGCGAAACACTTTCCCAATGCGGCGTCTCACTCATCGGTGACGCCAATACCAAACCACTGCAACACCGGAGCCAAGGCAGCCATATCGTTTGGCACCTCGCGTAGCTCAATCGCCTGTCTACGCAAATACGTGATATCAGGCAACAAAGAAGCCATATCGACGCCCCGGCGAACCTCACCCTCCAACATGACGGCCGCCTGAATAGCCGCCAAAGCAAGCAACCGGCACACCACCCCCACCGGGTTGTCATCAGTAGCATCATCAACCGCCACCTGGCTCAACACGTCAGCCGCTTCCCCCTCAAGAGCCGCACGAGCCTCATGCAAATCCTCATGCTCGGCCAACGCTTCATAAGCCAGCCTCATGGTCGGGTCAGCAAACAACACCGGCGACAAAAACGCCGTAACCTCCGACGGCCGATGCATCAACAAACGCAAAGCCTGTCGCTCCGTAGTGACCTGTCGAGTTGTTGCCGTCACCGGCGAATCGGCCCGCGGCGTCTTCGTTGCCGGCTTGTTTTCCATACGGCGACGCAACTGCCCCGCATCTAACCCGCATTGATCGGCAATAGAAACCAAGTACTGGTCACGCACCAACGCATTCGGATGCTCAGCCACCAACCCCACCGCTGCCTCCCCAGCCCGGGCCCGCCCCTCCACCGTAGAAAGATCACCCCGAGCCAACTCTCGATCAATGCGAAAAGCCAAAAAAGGCTTCGCATGCTCAACCGCCCGCCGCAACCCCTCCGGATCGTTACGAGCCATATCGCCCGGGTCAGAACCCTCCGGCAAATCTGCCACTGCGAATTGCAAACCAAACTCCTCTTCCCACGCATACACCCTTTCGGCAGCAGCCTGGCCCGCCCCATCAGCGTCATAAGCCAACACCACCCGAGAAGCAAACAACTTAAGTTTGCGAGCATGATCCGGAGTCATGGCCGTACCGCAAGTGGCGACCGCCCGCTCAATACCTGCCAAATGAAAACCAATAACATCGGTATAGCCCTCGCACACAATGATTTCGTCGAGTTTCCCTGCTTCAGTTTTCGCCCAATTCAGCCCATACAACACCCGGCTTTTGGCGTACACCTTGGCAGCATCAGAAGTATTCTTATATTTCGGACCCTCACCGTCGGGCAACTTACGGCCCCCGAAACCCACCGCATCTCCCCGCTCATCAAAAATTGGGAAAAGAATACGTTCACGAAAAAAATCGTATTTGGTGCCCCGTTTACTCAACCCACCCAAACCAGCATCTTGCATATCATCAGCAGAAATATTTAGATGCTTAGCCAGATTATCCCAACCCTCCGGAGCCCAACCCAACGAAAACTGGCGAGCCACCTCCCCGTCGTAGCCCCGCTCTCGCAAGTAATCTCGCGCCGCCCGTCCATCAGGATGGCGCAAAAGACGGTCATGGTAAAAATCAACAGCTTTTTGTACAGACTCCAACAACTCTTTACGACGGCCCCGCTTCTGCGTTTCGTTCTTGTCGGTGTAGCGCAAAGGAATATTGGCTCGGCTGGCCAGATACTCCACCGAACCGGCAAAATCTAAGTGCTCCATCTGGCGCACAAAATCAATAACGTCGCCGCTGGTTTGGCAACCAAAACAGTAATACAAACCTTTTTCATGGTTAACCGAAAATGAAGGCGACTTCTCCCCATGAAACGGGCACAACCCCATCCACTGGCGACCATTTTTCTTCAACTGGGTGTGCTGGGTAATAAGTTGCACGATGTCGGTTTGGTCCCGCACCCTTTTTACGTCCTCGTCAACAATGCCCATAGGGGGTCAACTTAGCAGCGGACTTCGCCTTGCGCCGGAGGCGGGCGACCGGCTTTTATATTGCTACCCTTAACGACGAACGCCGCGAGCGAAAGAAGTTTCGCCGCACCGCCCTTCACCCCCTCTAAGACAAGCGAGTAGCCCCTCATGGCCGTTGAATCCTCCACCCCTATCAAATTAGTCAACCAGGTGTACGCCACCCTTGAAAAACGTTTAGCCGCAGGCCGGCAACGCTTCGGCCGATCACTCACCCTGGCCGAAAAAATACTCATCAACCACCTCGACGACCCAGCCGCCGAACTCGAACGAGGAATCTCCTACGTAGATATGCACCCCGACCGGGTCGCCATGCAAGACGCCACCGCACAAATGGCGTGGCTGCAGTTCATGACCGCTGGCCTCGACGAAGTACAAGTCCCCACCACCACGCACTGCGATCACCTCATCCAAGCCAAAGTAGAAAGTAACGCCGACCTACTCACCGCCGTTGAAAGTAACGCCGAGGTCTACGACTTCTTACAATCCGTGTGCGCCCGCTACGGAGCCGGCTTCTGGAAACCCGGTTCAGGCATAATCCACCAAGTAGTACTCGAACAATACGCTTTCCCCGGCGGCATGATGATCGGCACCGACAGCCACACCCCTAACGCCGGCGGCCTCGGCATGGTGGCCATCGGAGTCGGCGGCGCCGACGCCGTGGATGTCATGACTGGTTTTGCTTGGAACGTCAAATGGCCCAAACTGATCGGCATCCATTTGACCGGTCAACTCAACGGTTGGGCCGCCCCCAAAGATGTCATCCTAAAAGTAGCCGACATCCTCACCGTAAAAGGCGGCACCGGCGCCATAGTCGAATACTTCGGCCCCGGCGCACGCAGCCTCTCGGCCACCGGCAAAGCCACCATTTGCAACATGGGCGCAGAAATCGGAGCCACCACCTCACTTTTTGCTTACGACGACGCCGTCGGCCGCTACCTCAGCGCCACCGGCCGCCAAGACATCGCACAAGCCGCTGATGCCGTGGCCCAACACCTTCGAGCCGACGACGAAGTTGAAGCCAACCCCGGCGACTACTTTGACGAAGTCATCGAAATTGACCTCAACACCCTGTCGCCCCACATCAACGGCCCCCACACCCCCGACCTGGCCCGCCCAGTAGCCGACCTAGGCGCCGAAGCCGAAGCCAACGGTTGGCCCCTCGAGGTAAGCGCCGGATTAATCGGTTCATGCACCAACTCTTCTTACGAAGACATCACCCGAGCCGCATCCATCGCCCGCGATGCCACCGCCAAAGGCCTCACCGCCAAAATCCCGTTGCTGATCACCCCCGGGTCTGAACAGGTGCGAGCCACCATTGAACGAGACGGCCTACTGGCCGACTTCGAAGCGCTGGGCGCCACCGTGCTAGCCAACGCTTGCGGACCCTGCATCGGCCAATGGGATCGCCAAGACATGGACGACGGCGTACCCAACTCCATCGTGACCAGCTACAACCGCAACTTCCCTAAACGCAACGACGGCTACGCCACCACCCACGCTTTCGTAACCTCACCAGAAACGGTCATCGCTTTAACCCTGGCCGGGCGTTTGGACTTCGACCCAGCCACCGACACCTTGACCAACGCCGACGGCCAAGAAGTACGCCTCACCGTTGGGGCAGGCGAAGAACTACCAGCCAATGGTTTCGACCCCGGCGCAGACACCTTTGTGGCCCCGCCCGCTGATGGTTCAGACATAAACGTAGTGGTCTCCCCCACCAGCGACCGACTGCAATTATTGACTCCATTTGCTGCCTGGGACGGACAAGACTTTACTGACATGCCGGTATTGCTTAAAGCCCAAGGCAAATGCACCACCGATCACATTTCGATGGCTGGGCCTTGGCTGACCTACCGTGGCCACCTAGAAAACATTTCCGGCAACGTCTACATGGGGGCAGTTAATGCCTTCAACAGCGAGGTGGGCACCGGTCTTGACGTGACCGACGGCCAACACCGAACTTACCCAGAGATCGCCAAGCGCTATCACGAAGCTGGCATCTCTTGGATAGCCATCGGAGACGAAAACATGGGCGAAGGTTCCTCACGTGAACACGCCGCCATGGAACCCCGGTTCCGCGGCGCCAAAGTAGTGCTCGCTCGCTCTTTTGCTCGCATCCACGAAACCAACTTGAAAAAACAAGGCGTGTTGGCTTTAACGTTTGCTAACCCTGGCGACTACGACTTGATTGGTGAAAACGACCGGATTTCCGTAACTGGCTTAGCCGACCTCGCCCCCGGGAACCCAGTGAACATGACCATAAGTCATGCCGATGGGTCAAGCAGCGACATCGCAACCAAGCACACCTTCTCCGAAGATCAGTTGGATTGGTTTCGCGCCGGCAGCGCCTTGAACCTGATCCGCCAACAAACCGCAGGCTAAACCTTGCGCAACTGGTAACCCCGGTTACGGGCTTCGGCCAACGTGTCGGGGCCAAAACATAAAAAGGTTTCGGCCGACATCAACTCGTCGAGCACAATACTCATGGCTTCTTCATCGGCGACTTCACCCAGGTCATAAACTTGCTGAGTTCGCTTGTCGCCGAGAAAACGTTGATGGCTAAAAATTGTTGGTCGTTCCATAAACCGAGACTAGTGGAGCAAAGAGCCCGGGACGCGACACGGGAGCACACCAACTTGGTGCACTCCCGGTGTCTTAATTTTTTAGAACTTTCTGGAGTTCCCAAATCGACCAATAACGTCAGGCAGGACCAAAGCTGACGGTCGTTTTAGGGGTGGATGGCGGGTAATCGCCAGATGGTCCAGGGCCGTCTAGCGGCCGTCCACCTCCGAAGCCCTACAAGGTTTGCTACTAATTTGGACCACCTCCTTTCCTCGGTACTTACACCTTAGACGCTCCACTACCTATACCGCAGGGATTGTCCCCGCATTACAAAAAGTTGGCAACATTGTTCTAAAGTGTCCACCTCAACCCTTTTGGAGCGACATGTCGAAAACTGTTATTTACCCTGCGAGGGCCATACACACCATGGATCCTTCTCGGCCAACCGCCCAAGCCGTTGCTGTGCAGGACGGACGCGTCTTGGCCGTTGGCTCGTTAGATGAACTTACTATCCTCCCCGACTACACCGTCGACAACACCTTCGCCGACAAAGTGCTTCTCCCTGGCTTTGTTGAGGCTCACAGCCACGGCATCACCGGCGGCCTCTGGATGCACACCTACTGCGGATACTTCGACCAAACCGACCCCCAAGGGAAAACCTGGCCCGGTTGCAAAAACATAAGCGACGTACTAGACCGACTCCGCCAAGTAGAAGCAGCACTCCAAGACCCCAACGAACCATTACTGGCCTGGGGCATGGACCCCATCTACTTCTCCGGCGAACGCCTCATCGGTATCCACCTCGACCAAGTATCCACCACCCGAGAAATCTTGGTCATGCACGCCAGCCTTCACCTCGCTACCGTCAACAATGCTCTCATGGCAGCGCAAAACATCACCCCAGACACCACCATGGAAGGTGTGCCCAAAGATGGGCTCGGTTGGCCCATCGGTGAACTCCAAGAACCCGCCGCCATGGCGCTGGCCGGCCCAGTTTTTCGTTCCTTTTGGGGTCGACCCCGATCCGACGAATCCATGCAAAGCCTTGGGCAACTAGCCAATCGAGCAGGAATCACCACCCTTACTGATCTCGGCAACCCAACATCGACCGACCCAGCCACCATTGCCCAATGGCGCAACATTGTTGAATCCGACGAATTTCCCGCCCGGCTTTCCATATTTAATTTGGCCAACCCCGCCACCGACCCCCAAGCAGTAGCTGCCACCCAGCAAGAATCCAGCGACAAGCTTCGCTTCGGCCACGTCAAAATAGTTTTAGACGGCTCCATCCAGGGCTACACCGCTCGACTCAACTGGCCCGGCTACCTCGAAGACCGCCCCAACGGTCTCTGGCTCGTGCCCCCCGAACAAGTCACCGACCTGCTGCGACCCTTCCACGAAGCCGGCCTCCTCGTTCACGTCCACTGCAACGGCGACCAAGCAGTCGACGTATTCCTAAACAGCGTGCAAGACCTCCTGAGCGAAACCCCTCAATTTGACCACCGCTACACCGTGCAACACAGCCAACTCACCACACCAGCCCAATACCAACGTATTAAAAGTCTTGGCCTGTGTGCCAATATTTTCTCAAACCACACGTGGTACTGGGGCGACCAACACGTCACCTCTACCGTGGGCCCCGACCGGGCCGCCCGTATGAACGCCGCCCGCACCGCACTTGATCTCGGGGTGCCACTGTCCATGCACTGCGACGCCCCGGTCACTCCTTTAGGGTCACTGCACGTAGCTTGGTCCGCCGTAAACCGCATAACCGCAAGCGGACATCTGCTTGGCCCAAACGAACGCATCACCGTCCACGAAGCGCTCCAAGCCATAACTGTCGGAGCGGCCTACCAACTCAAAATGGATCACGAAATTGGTTCGATTGCCCCCGGCAAATTTGCCGACCTGGCCGTGTTGGAAGCCGACCCCTACCAAGAGGACCCTATGGAATTACGCAACATCGGCGTATGGGGCACCATGGTGGGCGGAAAAACTCACCCCGCCACACAAACATGAACCAACCTCCACTACCGCTCACCGTCATCGGCGGGTACCTGGGGGCCGGAAAAACCACGCTAATAAACCAACTGTTGGCCGGCTCTCAAGGCGAGCGACTGGCCTTGCTCATCAACGACTTTGGCGACGTAAACATTGATCAACGTTTGATCACCAGCCACGATGGCGACACCATAAGCCTGACCAACGGATGTATTTGCTGTTCGCTAGCCGACGGATTCGCTTCGGCCCTTGACACCGTCAATCAAAATGCTCACCTCCTCGACCGAGTCATCATCGAGGTATCCGGTGTAGGTCAACCCGCCAAAGTAGCCCAATGGGGGCAAACCCCAGGACTCTCCTCCGATGGGGTCATTGTTTTGATCGATGGCCAAAGCATCATGCAACGTGTTGAAGACCCCTACGTGGGCGAAACCATTTTGGCGCAAATCCAAGGAGCAGACCTTCTGTTGCTTACCCATACCGACCTTATGGAAGCCCCCCAAGTCACCGAAGTAACTCAATGGTTAGCGACCAAGCATCAGGCCCCAGTTTTAGAATCTCCCGTGGCTCCAGCCATCCTCTACGGACTACCTCCATTGGGCGCCGACACCGACCTTGCACCCGTGGACTGCCTCACCGCCTCCGTAGTCGTAAACGAACCCCTTGAGCAAAGCACGTTAGAACTGTGGGCCAAAACTCGCCCCGGTGGGGTCATCCGAGCCAAAGGCCTCGTAAAAATTTCTGACCGCTCCGAGAACCAAACCGATGTGCAACTCTTTGGTCCTCGCCTGGTGCTGCGACCGCACCCCAGCGAACAAACCCTCAACACCATGGTGGCCATTGCCCGCCCGGGCACCCCACGGGCTGCTTTAATCAAATGGTTAAACCAACTTAACCCTGCAAATTGATTTGACGCTGACCAGCCTCTACTGCCAAGCGGTCGGCTTCATCATTCCAACGGTCACCCGAATGCCCCTTGACCCATTCAAAATCCACATCGCCCCGAGCCACATAAAGGTCAACCAGCGGTTTCCACAAATCTTGATTCGCCACCGATTTTTTTTGACTATTCACCCAACCGCGCCGCTGCCATCCACGCCACCAACTGTCACGAAAACAATGCACCACATAAGTTGAGTCGCTGACAATAAGCAACGGACCATCCAAGGCCTGCAGCGCTTCCAAAGTGGCCCGCAACTCCATGCGCTGGTTGGTAGTACCGGGGTCAAAACCTGCAGCGAAAGCACCGCCGGGGATAACCCACGCCCAACCCCCGGGCCCCGGGTTTCCTGAACATGCTCCATCGGTGTACGCCACCGTGCGGGTTTCTTCCATAGCCTCCGACCCTACAAGACACGACTAACTGCCCACGGTTTTTCTTTCCTCCCTAAACACTTTCAAATCTGGCATGATTAAAGAATGATCGATGGTTTCACCAATCAACTCCCCGACAGCGACCCGGAAGAAACCGGCGAATGGCTTGATTCTTTTGATTCCCTGGTAGATCGTTCCGGTCGCCGCCGAGCGCGCTTTATGTTGGCCAAACTGATGGAACGAGCCGGCACCCTCAACGTAGGCAACGCACCTCCCACTTGGACGCCCTACATCAACACTATTTCCCCCTCCGATCAGCCATGGTTTCCCGGCGACGAAGAACTCGAACGGCGCATCCGGTCTTTTATTCGCTGGAATGCCGCCGCCATGGTCATAAACGCCAACAAAACAGCCGACGGCATTGGCGGACACCTCTCAACCTTTGCCTCTTCGGCCACCCTTTACGAAGTGGGGTTCAACTGGTTTTTCCGTGGCAAAGACGACGGCCAACCCGGTGACCACGTTTACTTTCAAGGGCACGCCGCCCCCGGGGTTTATGCCCGAGCCTTTTTAGAACGCCGACTCGAAGAAGAACACCTCAATCGGTTCCGCATGGAAGTAAAAAGCGGCGGCCTGTCTAGTTACCCCCACCCTCGGCTCATGCCGGACTTTTGGGAATACCCCACAGTTTCTATGGGGCTCGGACCCATCAACTCTATTTACCATGCTCGTTTCAACAAATACATAACTGATCGGCGCCTTGACGACACCTCATCCAGTCGAATATTTTCGTTTTTAGGCGACGGCGAATGTGACGAACCAGAAACCTTAGGCGCTATTTCTTTGGCCGGACGCGCCAAACTGGGCAACCTTGTTTGGATTGTCAACTGCAATCTGCAACGCCTCGACGGGCCAGTACGGGGCAACGGAAAAATCATTCAAGAACTCGAGGGTGTTTTTCGCGGTGCCGGTTGGAACGTCATCAAAGTCGTGTGGGGCTCGGTGTGGGACGAGATTATTCAAAAAGACACCGACGGGGTGCTCCTCAACAAGTTCAACACCACGGTGGACGGAGAATTTCAACGCTTAGCTATTGAGCCCGCCAGTTACGTGCGCGAAAACTTTTTTGGTCCTGACCCACGCCTTAGCGAACTCGTTAGCCACCTAACCGATAAAGAAATAGAAGACCTTCCCCGCGGGGGCCACGATTATCAAAAAGTTTTCGCCGCTTACAAAGCAGCCACCGAAGAAAACGATGCTCCCACAGTTATTTTGGCCAAAACGGTTAAAGGATGGACCCTCGGCGAAGGGCTTGAAGCCCGTAACGCCACTCACCAAATTAAAAAAATGACCAAAGAACAACTGTTGGCTCTACGAGAACGGCTACAACTAACCGAAGACATTCCCGAAGAACTTCTTGAAGGCGACCGGGCCCCCTACCTGCGGCCCAGCGAAGACAGCAACGAATACCAATACATGATGCAGCGCCGCCGAGCCTTAGGGGGCTCTATCCCCAAGCGACGCATTCGCGAACGCCGCCCCCTAACCCTGCCCGACCCTTCAGTCTTTGATGGGCTCACCAAAGGGTCACAAGGGCGCCCGGTGTCAACCACCATGGCCTTAACCAACTTGTTGCGTGACCTCATGCGGGACAAAGAATTTGGCCCCCGGGTAGTGCCCATCGTGCCCGACGAGGCCCGAACTTTCGGTATGGACTCCTTGTTTCGAGAGTTCGGCATTTACGCACCCTTCGGTCAACTTTACGAACCCATCGACCACGAACTCCTGTTGTCTTATCGCGAAGACACCGACGGCCAACTCTTAGAAGAAGGCATCACCGAAGCCGGCTCGCTCTCGAGTTTTATTGCCGCCGGCACCAGTTACGCCAACCTTGGCGTACCCATGGTCCCTTTCTTTACTTTTTATTCCATGTTTGGCTTTCAACGCGTGGGCGACCTGATTTGGTCGGCGGCCGACGCACGCACCCGAGGTTTTCTACTAGGCGCCACCGCCGGACGCACCACCTTGGCCGGCGAAGGCCTCCAACACCAGGACGGCCACAGTTTGGTGCTGGCCACCACTGTGCCCCCCTGCCAGGCCTACGACCCAGCCTTCGCCTACGAATTAGGGGCCATCATCGACGACGGCCTGCAACGCATGTACGGCCACGCTGACCCGCTCAAAAACGAAGACATTTTCTACTATCTCACCCTCTACAACGAGCCCTACGAAATGCCGGCCCGCCCCGACAACATTTCCAAAACCGACATCGTTAACGGCATTTACCGTTGGGCCGACGGGCCAGAATGCTCCCACCAAGCAGGCATCATGTTTTCTGGTTCCGCCCACCAAGCAGCCCGAGATGCCGCCGCCGAGTTGGCTACCCGTTGGGACGTGAGTTGCGACCTGTGGAGTGTGACCTCTTACAAACGTTTACGCGAACAAGCCCAAGAGGTAGACCGCCTAAATCGTTTACACCCCGAAGACGCCCCTCAAGAACCCCTCGTTACGCAAGTACTCAACGACGGGCAAGGGCCCTTAGTGGCGGTCTCCGACTTTCAACAATTAGTAGCCGATCAGGTTTCTCGCTGGGTACCGCGCCCCTTTACCGTGTTAGGTACCGATGGTTTTGGCCGCAGCGATACCCGAGAAGCCCTCCGACGTTTCTTCGAAGTCGACATGGCCCACGTGGTAGTAGCCGTGCTTCATGCCCTCGCCACCGCCGGAGAAATCCCCTTAGAAACCGTCAACGAAGCTATTACCCTTTACGGCATCGACCCGGAGTCTCCCGACCCGGGCCGCCACGACACCGTCCCAGCCACCGGGCTTGGCGTAGGAAGATCCACCTCATGAACGCATTCCCCCAAGGCACCCTGGCCATCACCGGCGACCCCGAAGCCGACCGTTTGCTCAACAGCAACGCTCTCGCCCTGTTGGTCGGCATGTTGTTAGACCAACAAGTCCCCATGGAATGGGCATTTCGCGGGCCCGCCACGTTGCAAGAACGCCTCACCGGTTTCGACGCCCAAGCCATTGCCGACTACGAGCCGGAAGCTTTTGTCACCCTGTGCTGCCAAAAACCTGCCATACATCGTTTTCCGGCTTCCATGGGACGGCGCATCCAAGACCTCTGCCAACACTTGGTAGACCACTACCACGGCGACCCGAGCGAACTCTGGCAAAACGTCGACGGGCAAGAACTCGCTAAGCGTTTACGGGCTCTCCCCGGTTACGGCGAAGAAAAAACCAAAATCTTTATTGCGCTGTTAGCCAAACGGATGGGTGTCCCCACCGAAGGATGGCAGAAATACGCCGGAGCCTTCGCAGACGAAGTACCCCGCTCAGTAGCCGACATTGACGGCCCTGAAGCACTGGCCACGGTGCGCCAATGGAAAAAAGCCCAAAAGGCCGCTAAAAAATCTAAACAGGACTAAAGCCGAGCCGTACCCTCGGCTAGCGCTTGCAAAAACCAGGCGTAAGTGTTTGCTAAACCATCGGCCAACTCGGTTTTAGCCGTCCACCCCAACTCAGTAAGTTTGCTCACCTCTAAAACTTTGCGTGGGGTGCCGTCGGGTTTCGTGGTGTCGTAAGTAATTTCGGCTTCGGGATGCACCAAATCTCGTACCTGCCGCGCCAAAGCCGCAATGGAATCATCAATCCCAGTACCCACATTGACATGGCCGGCCTCGGAATAATTATCCATCAAAAATAAGCAAGCATCGGCTAAATCGTCTACGTGTAAAAACTCTCGACAAGCCGAACCGGTTCCCCAAATCTGCACTTCGTTGACGCCGGCCTCTTTGGCTTCGTGAAAACGCCGGATAAGCGCCGGCAACACATGGCCGCCTTCCAAATCAAAATTATCGCCCGGCCCATACAAGTTGGTGGGCATCGCCGAAATAAAGTCACAGTCGTACTGGCGGCGGTAGCTTTCGCACAGTTTGATACCGGCAATTTTCGCCAAGGCGTAACCCTCGTTGGTGGGCTCTAACGGCCCCGACAACAAAGCCCCTTCAGCAATGGGCTGCTCGGCTAGCCGAGGGTAGATACAAGAACTCCCCAGGTAAAGCAGTTTGTCTACTTTGTTTTGGTAACTGGCGTGAACCACCGTGCCGTGAATCATCAAGTTGTCGTAAAGAAAATCGGCTGGGCGGCTGCTGTTAGCGCCAATGCCTCCCACCGTGCCGGCCACCAAAAACACGTACTGCGGCTGATGCTCGGCAAACCAGGCATCCACCGCCGACTGGTCGCGTAAGTCAAGTTCTTGCCGTGAAGCGGTCAACAAGTTAGTGAACCCCTCGGCGGTCAAACGGCGCTTAACCGCCGAACCAACCAAACCACGGTGACCGGTAACGAACACTGGTGCGTGACGATCAAGCATGAGTTAACACTACTTCTTGCCAGCTTGATCTACGGCACCCATTTCAGCCAGGTAAATCCCTAAGAGATCCACCACCACAACCACCGAAACTGCATCCAACGGTTCTTCAAGCGCCAGAGCCTGAGCCACCACATAGTCCACCGCATCATCAAGTTCTGCCACTTGACGCTCGGCGTCTTCGCTCAACGCCTCATCGCCCAGTTCCTTACCGAAAGGCGACGCCAGACCCGCTTGGTTAAAAGAATCAAGCCACCATCGGGTGACCAGAACTACCTCGTCACGGGTGAGTTGACCAGCTGCTTCTTCAGGCAAGCACTCGGCCACCCAATCAACGGCGTCATCAACTTCGAATACCGTGGGCACCACCGTGTCCTCTAAACGACCCACTGCCGAACCGACCGCCCAAAAAGCAACGGCCAACACCAACAGCGCACCGAGGGCGACGAAAAACCAAATCATGCACTGAGTATGGCCTCAAAAGGCCTCAACTGCTCAGTAACCGGTTGTTCAAAAACCAGTTGCTTAGATGCCGATGCGTTGAGCTAAAAGTTCCCGATGGTAAGTGGGGTCACCAAACAACAACTCAGAGCTTTTGGCACGTTTGAAGTAAAGGTGCGCTGAATGTTCCCAAGTAAAACCAATACCGCCGTGGATTTGAATGTTTTCGGCCGTGGTATGAAAATAAGCCTCGGAGCAGTAAGCCTTAGCCAGCGAAGCCACCGAAGGTAGTTCGTCGTTAAGTTCTGCCGCACACCAACCGGCGTAGTAAGCCGCTGATTTAGCTGATTCAACTTCGAGCAACATGTCGGCACACTTGTGCTTGATGGCCTGGAACGAACCAATAGGGCGCCCAAACTGCACACGATCTTTTGCGTACTGCACCGCGGTGTCTAAACAAATTTGTGCGCCACCGACTTGCTCGGCAGCCAAGGCCACTGCGGCCAAATCTAAGACTCGTTCCAGCACCAGCCAGCCGGCGCCTTCTGCACCGATCATGGTGGCGGAAACTCCGTCAAAGTCCAAGCGGGCTTGTTTGCGAGTCATGTCCATGGTAGCCAGCGAGGTGCGGGTCAACCCAGCAGCCTCACCATCAACCTTAAACAGTGATACTCCAGAAGCAGTGCGAGCTGCTACCAAAACCACATTGGCCAAGTGGCCATCTAATACATACATTTTGGTGCCAGAAAGTGTCCAAGCATCGCCATCAGCGGTGGCTTCCATAGTGATGCCGGCTTCGTCCCAGCGTCCGCTTTCTTCGGTGAAAGCCAAAGTGGCTATGGTTTCGCCGCTGGCAATGCCAGGCAAAATTTCTGCCGCTGCTGCTTCGTCGCCGCAATGGATCAAAGTGTTAGCGGCCAAAACAACCGTGGAGAAAAACGGAGCGCACAAAAGGGCTCGACCCATTTCTTCCATGATGACCACCAGCTCTACATAGCCAAAGCCTTGACCACCGTGTTCTTCAGGAATGATCAAGCTTTGCAAACCCAGTTGCTCAGCCATCATGGCCCAAGTGTCAGGGTCGTAGCCGGCGTCGGTTTCCATCAATTCACGCACCGTAGCTTCGGCGGAATAGTTCTCTAAGAACTGGCGGACAAATTCCCGCAGTTGTTCTTGTTCTTCACTGAAGGCGAAGTTCACCTGTTGCACTCCTGTTAGATGGTTGTTACGAATTGGCCATGTGGCCGTTCCCCATGTTCTACCAGCCGGTAACCACCGCAGCCACACCGGGCGGGTAACTCATGGCAGGAAGTTTTCGGGCAAGATAGAGCCATGACAGAAACCAGTAGCCCGCTTAGTCCCTGCGACCACCACGATCACCCCAACACCGGAGTGCCGGGAGTGTCGCTGCACTGGTGTGACACCCAGTCCGAGATTCACAAAATTGTGGTCGGCGACTACGCCAACAACGTTTTTGTCTTGCGCTGCCGACAAACCGGCGAATCGGTATTAATTGATGCCGCCAACGAACACGACAAACTGCTGGAACTCTGCCGAACCCTCGACGTGCGCACCGTATTAGAAACCCACGGCCACCCCGACCATATTGCCGCCGTACCTGCGGTACGCGAAGCCGGCTATCAGGTGGGGGTAACGGCCGCCGACGCAGCGTTGCTCGACGGTTACGACTATTTGTTGGAAGACGAATCGGTTATCGAAGTAGGGCGCCTGCGCCTGCACACCATCTGCACCCCCGGCCATACCCCGGGGTCTATCTGCTTTCGCTTGGAAGGGGCGCCCATTCTTTTCTCCGGCGACACCCTGTTTCCTGGCGGGCCCGGAGCCACCCACTTTGACACCGGCAACTTTGAACAAATCATCGATTCCATAGACCGCCGGTTGTTTGCTCCCCTACCCGCAGAAACCTTTGTTTTGCCGGGCCACGGCACCGACACCACCATCGGAGCCGAACAGCCCTCGCTAGACGACTGGGTAGCCCGCGGTTGGTAAGCAATGTATTTCCCCTATGGGCATAGTGGTAATCCCCTAAACCGTTTAGACTCCACACTGTGAACACCACCGCCCCCCTCTTCGAAGTCGAAAACCTGCACGCCGCCACGGTGGACGGGCAACCCATTTTGAACGGGGTTGATCTGGTGGTAAACACCGGAGAAATCCACGCTTTGATGGGCCCCAACGGATCAGGAAAATCCACCTTGGCCGCCGTGCTTTTAGGTAGCCCCGAATACGTCATCACCAAAGGCTCGCTGCGCTTTCAAGGTGACGACATCACCGAATGGTCCGCCGACACTCGAGGCCGAGCCGGCATCTTTTTAGCTTTCCAATATCCGCAAGAAGTCGCCGGCGTATCGGTCATCAATTTTTTACGCCAAGCCCTCTCCGCTCGCAAAGGCATCAACCTCTCGGTGCTAGAATTTCGCCTCGTCATCATGGAATGCATGGACCGCCTCGGCATGGACTCTTCCTTCGCCGACCGCTACCTCAACGAAGGTTTTTCCAGCGGTGAAAAAAAACGCAACGAAATCCTCCAGATGGCCATCTTGGAACCAGAACTCGCCATTTTGGATGAAACCGACTCCGGTCTCGACATTGATGCCCTACGCACCGTGGCCGATGGGGTCACCGCAGTACGCCAACAGCGCCCCGACCTCGGCGTGGTCACCATCACCCACTACCAGCGCCTGTTGGAATACCTCCAACCAGACTTCGTGCACATCTTGATGGAAGGCCGCATTGTCAAACAAGGCGGCTTCGAACTAGCCGTCCAACTCGAAGAACAAGGCTTCGACGCTTTTCGTTCCGAGGTAACCGCATGACCTTAGATGCCGCGGCCGTCAAAGCAGACTTTCCTCTGCTCAACAATCTGATCAACGACCGGCCGGTCATCTACTTAGACTCTGGCGCTACCTCACAAAAACCTCAACAGGTACTCGACGCCCTCAACCACTACTACGAACACCTCAACGCAAACGTGCACCGCGGGGCCTACTACCTGGCCGCCGCCGCCACTGACGCCACCGAAAACGCTCGCCTGCGGGTCGCTAACTTTATTAACGCCCCCGCCGACCGAGAAATCATCTTCACCAAAAACGCTACCGAGGCCATCAACCTGGTGTCTTACACCTGGGGGCGAGCCAACCTCAACGCCGGCGACGTGGTACTCATCTCGTCGTTAGAACACCACGCCAACATCGTGCCTTGGCAGCAACTTGCCGCCGACAAAGGCATCGAAGTGCGCTGGATACCCCTCACCGATGACGGCCAACTTGACCTCACCGACCTTGACCAAATGCTCGAAGGCGTAAAACTGGTAGCCATTTCGGCCGCCTCAAACGTTTTGGGCACCCTCCCTCCCGTGCGCTTACTGGCCGACGCCGCCCACGCAGTGGGTGCCCTTTGCCTGGTAGACGCCAGCCAATGGGTTCCTCACCGCCCCACCGACGTTGCCGAATTCAACTGCGACTTTTTAGTCTTTACCGGCCACAAAATGTGCGGCCCAACCGGCATCGGTGTGTTGTGGGGTCGCGCAGAGTTGTTAGAAGCCATGCCGCCTTTCCTCGGCGGTGGTGAGATGATTCTCAACGTCACCCAAGAAGGCTTTACCGCCAACGAAATCCCTTGGAAGTTCGAAGCCGGCACTCCACCTATCGCCGAAATGATCGGGCTGGGCGCTGCCGTGGATTACCTAGAAAACCTGGGCATGGACAACATCGTCGCCCACGAAACCCAACTTACCGGTTACGCCCTGCGCACCCTGGGTGACCGTTTCGGCGAAGACCTAATTATTCACGGCCCGCAAGACCTCACCATTCGGGGCGGTGTGCTGTCCCTTTGCTACAAAGACGTTCACCCCCACGACCTCAGCCAAGTACTTGACGAACGCGGTGTTTGCGTACGTGCCGGCCACCACTGCGCCAAGCCCCTCATGCGTTTACTGGGGGTGGGTGCTACTGCCCGCGCTTCGCTCTACCTTTATAACGACGAATCCGATGTCGACGCACTGGCCGATGCTCTCGAAGCCGCCGGACAGTTCTTCGCCTTCTAATTACCCAACCACCCGCTACCCAACGAGCACCACATGCCAGGCTTAGAAGACCTCTACCGAGAAATAATCCTCGACCACTACCGCAGCCCGCGCAATCGTGGTGAGTTAGAAACCCCACCGGCCCACATGGCCGAAGGTTTCAACCCGCTTTGTGGCGACGAAATTAAAGTGTTCTTAACCGTGGAAAACAACACCATCACCGATATTCGCATCGGTGGCCAAGGGTGCTCCATTAGCCAATCATCAGCATCCATGATGACCACCGCCGTCCTAGGAAAAACCGTAGAAGAAGCCCGCCAAGTACTGCAGGCCTTCAAAGAAATGATGTCCATCCACGAACACGAACTTGACGACACCAATGCTGATGCCTCTCCCGCTCCCCAACTCGGGGACCTTGAAGCGTTACGAGGTGTGGTGAAGTTTCCGGTGCGCATTAAATGCGCCACCTTGGGTTGGAATACCCTGGACCAAGCGTTGGTCGAAGCGACCGCTTAGCGCACTGTCCAGTTAAAGAAGCGGATCAGCAAAAGGGTCGGGCAAAAGGTTTTCTTCCTCTTCTGCCTTGACCGCTGCTTCACCAAGCAACCCGCGGTAACCCGCTGCTTCGAGTCGCTCTACAATTTCTGGCTCACCAGAAACCTGAATACGACCCTGGGCCAACACGTGCACTTGGTCGGGTTCTAACACTTCGAGCAGTCGGCTGAAGTGAGTAATAGCCAACACACCTAAGCCTTCGTTTTCGGTGGCCTCTTGAATGCGTTTAGCGGGCGAGCCAAGACTTTTGGTCAAACTGGTAATCCACCCGTCTTGAAGCACCGCCGTGGCGCTGGGGTTGGCGAAACGCTGGCCACCCGGAGGCACCATGGGGGTTGGTCGTTCGGTTACTGGAACGACCAAGGACGGGCAAACAACCATTCCGGTCGGTGGTATTTATCCCATCCGCGTAGGGGAAACTCCGGCGAGGGTTCTCAGCAGAAATCAGTCAACAATTCCACCATCTTCAGGCGACTCTTGATACAGGTGGCTCAGGTCTCCTGGTTGGATACGAGACTGTTCGACGAATTGGTCCACCCCATCAAGACGCAAACGAATCACCCGACCAAAACGGAAGCCTTCAAGTTGGCCCTCGTCGATAAGTCGGTACAGGGTGCGTGTGGTAATACCCAACCGCTTGGCCGCCGCACCAGAGCTCAACCACACTGCCTCTTGTGGTGGTTGACTAGCATCAACTACTTTTTCTTCCATTTCGGTATCTTTCCATCTTTTTCGTCAATTGGCAAGTCAATGAGGGTGGCTTTTGTAGCCCACCGTGTCAAAGTGTGGTCATGACAACTTTCGACAACATTACCGAAACCGACCAAGAGGGCACCGAACGACAAGTGACCCTTGAAATAACCGCCACCAGCATTGTGCGCTCCACCGAAAACCAAGCATGGGTAGGCCGCCTCGACGCCACCAGCGTAGAGAGCCTCGACAGAGACAAAAAAATGATTGGCGCCGATTCCATCGTCGCCCATACTTCGTTTGGCGAAATCACCTGGTCTCTCAAAAAAGGCCAAGGTCTATTTGACGCACTAGAAGACGCCTGCAAGTAACACAAATGGTCTCTCCGGCTTACCGAAGGGACCCTTTAACACTCTTTGGGTCAACAAGTAGTTGCGGCAAAGCCGCGGTCGGCGGCCCATGCGAAACCGCTTTCATAATTGCCTGTCACTTCTTTTTCATCCGGCACAGCAACCACATCGCTTGCTGACACCATGGCCGTTCCTTCAAGCCTTAGCGTTGAGACGTTTACCAACCATGGGCCGCTTACTCCCCCACCGCTGGCGAGGCTCACCACTATTTGTGCATAGATAGTTACCCCATCCATTACTTGACAGAAAGAACGAGTAAACGGCGGCACTGGTTGATACTCGTCTTCTGTCCTCAAAGAAAACCCGGTTTCCTGTAAAGAACAATCTTCAAATACCACCAATTTAGGAGCGCTAGCATGCCTGACTCCTCCGACAGTTACCCAAAGTTCAATGTCCCCGTCGCCATCAAGATCGTGCGTCCCACTCACCGAGTTCCCCTGTTCATTAATAGCACCAGGGCTACCTTGAGTTAATACATGATATTCGAGGGATTCTCCACCCATTGACGCAATCAAATACCATTGCTCGGTAGTGGATCCTTGAACCGTCCACACATGATCATCGATGCCATCACCATTAATATCCCCAGAGACACCATCGCTGGGTTCACCGCCTACATCCGATGGCAAGCCGTCGCTAGAACATGCAGGCATCACCGTCACCGTAGTTGTGGGGGGTGTCGTTGTAGGTGCCGCTGTAGTTGACGCCGGGGTTGGGGGAACCGTTGCCAACAACGCCATAGCCTCTTCAAGCGCCGCTGTGGCTTCTTCTAAAGCAGCAACCGCAGTATCTCGCTCACCTTCCGCAGCATCAAGAGTCGCCAACGCATCGTCGAGAGCGCCGTCATCGCTAGAAGATGTACAAGCTGAAACACCTAAAGCCAGCACAAAAAAAATCAGAAAGAACTTACTCTTGACGACCATTAAATTCTCCTCAGTTAGTTGCAAAACCGTACCATGTTTTTTTTGTTCGGTATGGCTGTACGACCTTCAGGAAAAGAAGCAAACGTGTCGCCGGGCTAATCCAGAAAATCTGGACTACTTTAAACCCATGAGCGGGCAGCGATACGTGCTTCTCGGTTTGGCTTCGGGAGCACCCGGTTGGATGACCAAAGTGCAACCGGTGCTTGACACGGGGCAACCAGCAGGAGAGTTTCTGCCCTGCGCCGGTATAGCTGACCTCACCAACCGTCTGGCTTCCGGCCGGCCTTTTTCTGCACTTTTAATAGACCACCGCACCGTTGGTTTAGATCGCGAGTTGATCCAGCGCTCGCATGCTGCCCACTGTCCGGTCATCGTTGTTGGTAAAGAAACCGACGCCGGTCGATGGAAAAGCCTGGGAGCCGATGAGGTAATCTCCTCGTTTCTGGCCGACGAAGACCTTCGCTTAGCACTACAACGGCACGGCAATCTCATAAACCAAACCGACCGTTTTCGCAAGAGCGACACCCAGACGGCGCCACCGGCCATCGGCGACAAAGCCAAATGGCAAAACACCAGTTGGCACGGTCG
>Ga0233445_1000968_pt1 | contig 24351 bp, 25 predicted proteins | sample SI_124_October20_5_FD_182779 | JGI IMG/M metagenome (GOLD analysis project Ga0233445, IMG submission 182779) | Seawater microbial communities from Saanich Inlet, British Columbia, Canada - SI_124_October2016_100_MG | ecosystem: Environmental > Aquatic > Marine > Inlet | place: Canada: British...
AAGATGGCGAATTAAAATGGGTGATCAATATTAATCAGTGTAATTTTACTTCTACAAAATTAAGTGAAGGATTGTTTACGACGGTTGCAAAACACATAATTGATCATTCAGACGGTACATTGGAAATGTCCATTTATTTTTCAGGGGCTGATTTACCCGATAGTTTTTTTCCAAAATATAATGATAATGCTGTACAAGCTTATCATTTTCTTAATTTTAAAAAACAAATTGAGAATCAGATTAATTTGATGATAAGAAAGAACACAAAACATTGACAAATATTCCAGACAAGAACTATGCTTTAACTTATGACAACAATTACATTCGATACACTTCAATACAGCAAAAAACTAACGGATGCAGGAGCCAGTCAAGAGCTTGCGGAAGCCATGGCAGAAGCTCAAAAAGTATCTTTGTCAGAAATTCTAGATACTCAGCTTGCCACCAAGCAAGATGTTCAAAAGGTAGAAGAGCAATTAGCCAAAATAACCGTAGAGATGAAGCTGACTCGATGGATGGTTGGTTTATCAATTGCCTTGTCAATTGGCGTTATTTCATTACTCATCAAAATTGCACTAAAAATCTTGCTTTAGGCAACTCGCAATAAATAAACTACCCATCTTACTGGCCTTTTTGTCCGCCTCCTTTACCACAAAAACAGTTGAGTAGAATGACTACACGCCTATTTTTATGGCAAAGAAGACGAACAAAAATTCTGCGCAATATGGGTAGTTTATTTGTTGCGTGTTACCTTAGGCAACTCGCAATAAATAAACTACCCATCTTACTTGCTATTTTGTCTGTCTTCTTTGCCACAAAAATAGTTATGTAGAACGACTACACGCCTATTTTTATAACAAAAAAGACAAACAAAATTTCTGCGCAATATGGGTAGTTTATTTATTGCCCGTTACCTTAACGTTTCCAAAATGCGGGACTGAGTATGACCAATAAAGTAAATATTTCTAGTCGTCCAAGTAACATGGCAACACATAAAATCCATTTGGCAGGATCACCAATTTTTGCATAGTTAGAACCCACTTCGCCAAGTCCAGGGCCGAGGTTGTTCATACAAGCAACAACGGATGAAAAAGCAGTGATTAGGTCTAGTCCTGTTAAAGCAATGGCTAAATACATAATAACAAATGTGCCGACATAGAGGGCAAAAAACCCCCAGACAGCATCAATCACTCGGTGAGATAAAGTTTTATTGCCAACCGTAATGGGAATGATGACATTTGGGTGAATGAGTCGTGTAATTTCTCTTAAGCCTTGTTTAATTAACAATAAAAAGCGAATCACTTTTATACCACCGCCTGTAGAGCCAGCACAGCCTCCTATAAAGCTTGCCATGAGCAATAGAATAGAAATAAAGCCAGGCCAGTTATAATATTCAGCCGTGGTAAAGCCAGTTGTTGTACCAATTGAAACGGCTTGAAATATACCTTTAACAATGGCTGACTCAGCATCTGAGATAGTTTCGGTGGTATATAAGACCGTGCTGACAATGACAGCAACTGAAACCAATATGGTGATGTAAAGTTTAAATTCGGAATCAGCCAGATACGTTTTAAAACTCAATTGTCTGACCGCTACAAAATGTAGCGCAAAATTAATACCAGAAACCAGCATGAATACAACAGCAATCATTTCAATGCTGGTGCTGTTAAAATAGCCAATACTGGCATCATGTGTTGAAAAACCACCAATGGCAACCGTCGAAAAAGCATGGCATATGGCATCGAATAAAGTCATACCTGCCAGAAAATAGGAGAGCGCACAAGCAACGGTTAAACCCAAATAGATATACCATAATGCCTTGGCCGTTTCGGTAATTCTGGGCGTTAGCTTGCTGTCTTTCATAGGGCCAGGAGTTTCAGCTTTATAAAGTTGCATACCACCGACACCAAGCATGGGTAATACCGCGACGGCTAAAACGATAATCCCCATTCCACCTAGCCATTGTAATTGTTGCCTATAAAATTGAATGGATTCAGGTAATTGATCAATGCCAATGATGACCGTTCCCCCAGTGGTGGTTAAGCCAGAAATTGATTCAAATACAGAATCAGTGAATGACATGTGAGGGTTGTCGGCAAACATAAATGGAAATGAACCTGTTAATCCCAGTACAAACCAAAACATCACAACCACAATAAAACCATCCGCCAGTCTTAATTCTTTGCGTATGTGTTTGACGGGTAACCAGAAAAAAAGTCCCGAGAAAAGAATGATGAAAAACCCCAAAGCAAAGGCTTTGATGGCACCATCCTGATAAATGAGTGAAATGACAATGGGTGGCAACATGGTTAAGCTAAAGATCATGAGTAGCAGACCAAGAATTCTTTGTATGACGTTTTTTTGCATGGTTTTAATCTATGGTTACATGAATGTAATGCCAACCTGAAACAGTTTTTCTACTTCAGGAATTTTTTGTTTATCAACTAAGAATAAAATTACATGATCTTCAGGTTGAATGACGGTATCATGATGAGCCATTAACACCTCATCATCTCTAGCAATGGCACCAATGGTTGTGCCAGCAGGTAATTCTATTTCTTCAATGGTTTTTCCAATGACTTGTGAAGACGTGCTGTCACCATGTGCAATCGCTTCAATGGCTTCTGCAATACCCAGTCTTAAAGAGTGAACCATGACCACATCACCACGTCTGACATGAGCTAAAATGCTACCGATGGTGGCTTGTTGAGGTGAAATTGCAATATCGATGGTGCCGCTTTGTACTAAGTCAACATAAGATGCTCTATTGATCAATGACATGGCTTTTCTGGCGCCTAAATTTTTAGCCAGCATAGCGGATAAAATATTGGCTTCATCATCATTGGTTAAGGAGCAAAAAATATCAGTATTTTCTATATTTTCTTCCAATAATAAATCTTCATCTGCCGCATCTCCTAATAACACCAGTGATTTATTCAATAGTTCAGAGACTTCATGGGCTTTTTTTGTATTACGTTCAATAATTTTGACTTGATATTTATCTTCGAGTGCCAGAGCCAGTCGAGTACCAATATTGCCACCACCTGCAAGTATAATTCGTTTGTAAGGTCTATCAATGCGACGTAGTTCGCTGATCATTGCCCTGATATTGTGTTTGGTTGCGACAAAAAAGACCTCATCTTCTGCTTCGATGATGGTAGTGCCTTTAGGAATAATGGCTTTGCCTTTTCTAAAAATAGCGGCAACACGGGCTTGTATGTGTGGTAAGTGATCATAAAGTTCTTGTAATTCGTGACCTACCAATGGGCCTCCATAATAAGCCCTGACAGTAGCCAGTCGTATGCGACCATCCGCAAAATCCAGCACTTGTAATGCACCAGGATGTTCTATTAGACGTTGCACATAGTCGGTAACAATTTGTTCTGGGCTAATTAGCACGTCAATGGGCAAAGCTTCTTGACAAAAAATTGACCGATATTTTAGATATTCAACGGATCTGACTCGTGCAATTTTGGTGGGAGTATGAAATAAAGTATGGGCAATTTGACAGGCAACCATGTTGGTTTCATCGCTATTGGTGACAGCGATAACCATATCTGCATCTTCAGCACCTGCTTTTTCCAGTATGGAAGGGTGTGAGGCATAACCATGAATGGTATTAATATCCATTCGATCTTGTAGGTCATGAATTAAATCAGCATTATGATCAACAATCGTAATGTCATTATCTTCTTTGACCAAATTTGTGGCAACAGTCGATCCGACTTGACCTGCACCTAGAATAATTATTTTCATGGTTTATTTTTATTTGATTTTAAAATAGAGCATACTTAGGGGATGCACAATAAATAAACATCCAACTTGCTTGTACCCAAAGGGCATAGCAATTTTTTTGTCCACCTTTTTTGTTGCAAAAATAGTTGTATAGTTCGACTATACGCCTATTTTTGCGCCTCAAAGGCGAATAAAAATCCTGCGCAATTTGGATATTTATTTATTTCGCCTCCCCTTAAGTGGCGTGACGAAAATTTCGTGCACGTCCCTAAAATCAGATAATACACTTTCAGATTAAAAAATTCATCGTATTTTTTGAGGATAAATAAACATTATGTCGATTGACCACTATGCCGTTATCGGAAATCCAATCAGTCACAGTAAATCACCAGATATTCATCAATATTTTGCCAAACAAACAGGTCAATCATTGAGTTATAAAACTATTTTGGCTGAAAAGAATGATTTTAAAAAGATGGTTGATGACTTTTTTATGAATCAACAAGGTAAAGGCTTGAATGTGACTGTTCCGTTTAAAGAAGATGCCTGGAATTTGGTTGATAAAAAAACACAACGTGCAGAACTGGCTGGTGCGGTGAATACTATTATTCCTCAGCGTGATGGTCGTTTACTGGGAGACAATACAGATGGTATTGGTTTGTTAAATGATTTGATGAAAAATTATCATTTGCAAATAAAACAAAAAAATATTTTATTGTTGGGTGCAGGAGGTGCGGCAAGAGGCATTATTAAGCCATTACTGGATGCAGAGCCAGCATTGCTTATTATTGCCAATAGAACCGTTTCAAAAGCCCATCAACTGGCCAGAATTTTTGAATCATTTGGTCGGTTGAATGCTTGTGGTTTTGATGAATTAGAACATCAAAGCTTTGATATTATTATTAATGCCACCGCGTCTAGTTTAAACAAACAAATTCCTGCTATTCCAGCATCAACCATTACAAATGAGACGGTTGCTTATGATTTAATGTACAGCAAAATCAACACTCCTTTTAATCAATGGTGTCTTGATAATGGAGCAAAGCAGGTATTTGATGGCTTGGGAATGTTAGTCGAACAAGCTGCTGAAGCTTTTTATTTATGGCGAAATGTCCGACCAGAAACCCATGACGTGATAGAAAAGCTATTGCAGCAATCAGCATAAAGCTAAGGGGAAGCGAAATAAATAAATGTCCAAATTGCGCAGGATTTTTGTTTGCCTTTGAGGCGCAAAAATAGGCGTGTAGTCGAACTACACAACTATTTTTGCAACAAAAAAGATGGACAAAAAAATTGCTATGCCCTTTGGGTACAAGCAAGTTGGATGTTTATTTATTGCGCATCCCCTAAGCTGCTTTTACCTGTTTTGGTGAAATAGAAACCAAGGTGTCATTTTTTGTATCCATTTTTTCAATGGATTTTTTGACTATCTTTTTGGAGCCTTTTAACAACAGAATCACGTCTTCTTTTTGTTCAACCATTAAAAAAGCAATGTCTTCTCGGGTCTTTTCTTTGAGTTCAATGTCTGAGTTTAGTAAATAAGTTTCCATTTGTTCTGCAATTTCCAGCATTTTATCATAAGCGTCAGCGTCTTTTTTATTGGTAAACGTTTTCAAGTTAACTCCATTTTTTTCGACAACGTATTGGGTAATTATTGGCATTATTCAATATCCTTGTGTAATTGCTCAGCGCATTCATTTTTTACCCGATTTCTTCATTATTTTTGTACTCAAATGATCACACATTGATATATGCTCACATTTTTCGTGTGAAAATACTTTAAACTCGGGTAAGACTCTAAATATGCAGAGTAATTGCTATTTTTTTAAGTTTAAAGTTTTCTATCTGTTCTCTAAATAATATCAGGGTTTTTATAAATTACAATATATTTTTATGTCACTGTTCGAGCAATTGCCCAAACATCAATCTTTTCCACACCAGTTGATTGTAATAATTTTGCAATTTGATTCACCGTATGTCCTGTGGTAACTACGTCATCAACAATGGCGATATGTTGAGCTACAGGTGTTTTTTTAACAGAAAAAACATTGGCTAAATTTTTCTCTCGCTCAATTCTGCTTAAATCAATTTGTGGTTGGGTATGAATCTCTTTGATGATGATTGAGTTATCCATTTGAATGTTGAGTTTATGAGATAAAAAACGTGAAATTTCAATGGTTTGGTTAAAGCCCCTTTGTTTTTGTCGAGTTGGGTGTAGCGGTACAGGAATTATCAGTTCAGGTAAGGCTTTGTTATTTTGTTTGATTTGGGTTGCCAGCAGATGACCCAAAATTTTAGCCGCATAGAGTTTTTCATGAAATTTTAGTTGTAAAATTAAATGCCTGATTGGATCCTGATAAATAAAAGGGATAAAGCTCTGTTGAAAAAAAGGCGGATGCTGTTGGCATTTTCCGCAGACTAAGGCCGTCCCCTCAATGGGGATTGCACAACATTGACATGCTTGTCTATTAATTGCCATCTGATGTTCGCATTGATGACATAAATCAAAATTATTATTGGATTTTTGATGGCATAACACACAACTATATGGGATTATTTGATTCATTAATTTAGACAGTAAACTAATCATTTTCCACCAAGGATATAAAATGAGCAAAAACACACAATTGTCCCAGCCAGCTAAAATCAGGCATGATTGGGATAAGACTGAGATTTTATCATTATTTCAACGGCCTTTTAATGATTTATTATTTCAGGCACATAGTCTACATCGTCAATTTTTTAAGCCCAACGATGTTCAGATCAGTACCTTACTAAATATTAAAACAGGTGCCTGCCCAGAAGATTGTTCATATTGTCCACAAAGTGCACGTCATGAAACAGATTTGGAAAAAGAAAAATTGATGGCTGTGGAAGAGGTCGTTGCTGCTGCAAAGTTTGCTAAGAAAAATGGCTCTAGCCGATTTTGTATGGGAGCTGCTTGGAGAGAATTACGTGATCGTGATTTAAATTATATTGAAACGGTGATTAAAGAAATTAAAGCCATCGGTTTAGAAACATGTGTGACTTTAGGTATGGTTAAAGCGGAGCAAGCCAAACAATTGAAAGCAGCGGGACTGGATTATTATAATCACAATATAGATACATCGGTTGAATTTTATGAAAAAGTTATTACCACCAGAACCTATGAGGATCGTTTAAAAACCCTAGATAATATTCGAGATGCAGGTATTAATGTGTGTTGTGGTGGTATTGTGGGAATGGGTGAAGATATCAATGACCGTGCTGGCTTATTGATGACACTGGCTAATATGGCAACACATCCAGAAAGTGTGCCGATTAATTTATTGGTCAAAGTTAAAGGAACACCATTGGAAAATGCGGAAGATCTAGAATCTTTTGATTTTATACGGACTGTCGCCGTGGCAAGAATATTAATGCCCGCTTCTACTGTTAGATTGTCTGCTGGCCGAGCAGACATGAATGATGAGATGCAGGCATTGTGTTATTTTGCGGGGGCAAATTCAGTTTTTTATGGAGAAAAATTATTAACGACTCCTAATCCTGATGTTTCCAGAGATCAACAATTATTTAATAAATTAGGCATCAATTTTATTCAAACTCATTAATGTTACAACCACCTGTCATGCCACGATGTTTTATTGGCTCATTACAAGCAGAGTTGATTGAAAAACAGCAAAATCAACTCTATCGGCAACGTTTTGCATTGAATGGCAAACAAAATGTTGAGATAGAGATTGATCATAAAAAATATATTTCATTTTGTAGTAATGATTATTTGGGGCTGGCGAGTCATCCTGCTATCATCACGGCTTATAAAGAAGGCTGTGAACTTTATGGTGCTGGGTCTGGTAGCGCACATCTAGTCACAGGTTATCATCAAATTCATCAACGTTTGGAGGAATCCCTAGCAGAATTCACAGGTTTTCCTCGCGTATTGCTGTTTTCAACGGGATACATGGCAAATTTGGCTATTGTAACCAGTTTGTTGGAAAAAAATGAAAGTATCATTGAAGACCGATTAAATCATGCCTCTATTATTGATGCTGCGTTATTGTCTAAAGCCAGTTTGAGTCGTTACCAACACCTTGATATGAATTCGTTAATACGACAGCTGGAGCGTTGTGAGTTAGACTCAAGAAAACTGATTGCGACGGATTCTATTTTTAGTATGGATGGTGATTTGGCACCGATTGAAGCAATTATTGAACAAGCTCAACAATACAATGCCTGGGTCATGGTGGATGATGCCCATGGTTTTGGTGTGTGTGGAAAAACAGGGCGTGGTAGTTTACAGCAACAGCAGATTAATACTCAGGATGTGACGGTCTATATGGCGACGTTTGGTAAAGCATGGGGTACTTTTGGTGCTTTTGTGGCGGGCAGTCATGAATTGATTGAAACCTTGATACAAAATGCCAGAAGTTATATTTATACGACAGCACCTCCCGCCGCATTGGCTTATGCAACTTTAAAAAGTCTTGAAATTGTTGAACAAGAAAGTTGGCGCAGAGAGCATTTGAATTTACTGGTGAAAACGTTTAGAAAAGGTGCTGCACAATTAAATTTACCCATTACAAATTCGATGACAGCCATTCAGCCGTTGATGATTGGCGATTCATCAAAGGCTATTAATATTAGCCAAGAATTAAAAAATAAAGGTTTTTGGGTTACTGCCATTAGACCCCCAACGGTTCCTAAAAAAACAGCTAGATTACGAATTACTTTTTCTGCCAATCACCAACTTCACCATGTCGAAAAATTATTAGAGGCATTGGATAAAGTTATTAAAATATAAATAATCTCTACTCATTAATGAACAAAATATCTTACACAAAAAAAGGTCATGGAAAAGTCATTGTATTGATTCATGGTTGGGGAATGCACAAAGGCATTTGGGCAGAACTGGAAAAACAATTAGTTTTGAATCACTGTGTTTATGCGATTGATTTACCTGGTCATGGAGAAAGCTCTAAAGTGGCTTCGGACCGTTTTACGTTGAATGACATAGCACAACAGGTGGCATCCATTATTCCCGCTAATTCAACTTTAATTGGTTGGTCAATGGGAGCTATGGTTGCCATAAAAATAGCGGTCAATTTTCCACAATTGGTTGACCGCTTGATTAGTATTGCTGGAACACCAAAATTTACTCAGTGTCATGACTGGGAATGTGCAATGCCAGTCAACGTCATGAAATTGTTTATCTACTCTTTAGAAAAAAATGTAAAAGATACTTTGGATCGTTTTATTGGTATTCAGGTAAAAGCTTCTGATACCAATAGATTATTGTTAAAACAATTAAGAGAAATTTCTTTTCAGTGCGCCTATCCCTCTAAAGATGTTTTGGATGCGGGTTTAATTATTTTACAAACGGATGATCTAAGAAAACAGCTTGAGTCGATGAGCTGCCCTAGTTTATGGATATTGGGGGAGTATGATACGTTGGTACCTGTTCGAATTTCTAACTATTTATCGAAACTAAAAAATGCTCGAATAGAAATTATTAAAAAAGCAGTGCATGTTCCTTTTATTTCACATACCGATGAGGTTGTGAATATGATTAATCAGACTTAAAGATGTCATCAACAACCCTTAAAACCAATGTGAGAACGGCATTCAACCGCTCCGCATCCCATTATGAAAAAAATGCTTTGTTACAACAAGAAGTAGAGCAACGATTACTCGAAAGAATGCAATACATGAAAATCGACCCAAAACTCATTCTTGATATCGGGGCTGGGACAGGTATCAGTACACTGGCATTGGCTAAAAAATATAAAAAATCCAAGGTGCTCGCGATTGATATTTCGGATGCCATGTTAGATATTGTCAAACACAAAAAGCCATGGCTTTCTAACATCAATGAGTTGTGTGCTGATGCAGAGTTTTTGCCTTTAAGTGATCATTGTTGTGATGTAGTTTTTTCCAACATGACTTTTCAATGGTGTCAAAGTTATCAGCAACTATTTAAAGAAATTTATCGTGTGTTAAAACCAGGTGGTTTGTTGATGTTCAGCACGTTGGGTTCTGATAGCTTGAAAGAATTGAAAATAAGCTGGCAACAAATTGATGAGCATGTACATGTTAATAATTTTGAAGATATGCATGATATTGGTGATGTGCTACTTGCCGAAAATTTTGCTGACCCCGTGATGGATGTTGAATGGATGACTTTAACTTATCAGTCCGTTATAGATGTGATGAAAGATTTAAAAGTGATTGGCGCACAATCACTAAAAAATTCAAGGCAAAAGGGTTTGATGGGCAAAGCAAAAATAGCTAAGTTACAAAAAATATATGAGGAAAATTTTCAACAAGATGCTCATTTGCCACTGACTTATGAAGTTGTTTACGGGCATGCCTGGATTTCCGATAATAAATTACAGCAGGTCAAAGATGATGATTTTAAGGGCATACCCATTGTTCAACAAGCGGGTTAATTGATGATTCCTGGCTTTTTTGTCACGGGTACAGATACCGATGTTGGAAAAACGTTTGTTTCCGTGCAGATGATCAATTATTTTGTGCAACAAGGCTTGCGTGTTGCTGGCATGAAACCAATTGCTTCTGGTGCGATTCAAACCTCAGAAGGTTGGCAAAATGAAGATGCGCAACAATTGATTGATGCTTCCAATGTTGAATTGCCATATCAACAAGTCAATCCTTATCTTTTTCATCCACCGATTGCTCCATCTATTGCGTCAAAACAAGTTAATCAACAAATTTCATTGCAAAAAATTCAGCAATATTACCAAGCAGTACAACAGCAGGCAGATGTGACCCTAGTTGAAGCAGTGGGTGGTTGGAAAGTGCCTGTTAATGATCATGAAACAGTGTGTGATATGGCAGTAAAATTGCAATTACCCGTTATTTTAGTGGTTGGATTACAATTGGGCTGTATTAATCATGCCATTTTGACAGAGCAAGCGATCATTCAATCTGGCATGAAACTGCTGGGTTGGATTGCCAATGAAGCCAAACCACAGCAAGGCTTTAATGTTGATGACAATGTGACAGAGTTACGGCATTATTTATCCAGCTCTTGCTTAAAAGTGATTCGATATCAGCAACAGAATATTGATTTTTTGAATTGTTTTTAAGTTGAATCTATTCAGTCATTTAGCCCAAATCAATTGGTCAAAACTTTTAACCTCAATATCGTTAATTATTTCATTGGTATCCAGTGTAATGATTTGTTTTTTGTTTGCCTTTCCCAAATCAAAATACTTGAATGAATTTATTTCACGCTTTCTCGTTTTTTCATGACTGATATCATAAGAAACTTGGATCAAGCGATATCCTGAAAATGAATCATCCTGACAAATGAAATCAATTTCATATTTTTCGCGGTAATAATTGATTTTTTTATACTGCTGATTTAAAAAAATATAAGTCAAGTTTTCCAGTAAAATACCTGAGTTTTTGGAGTGTTTTATTGAAATTTGTAATAAACCATTATCCAGTGAAAATATTTTTTTTGATGATTTAATTTGTACTTTTTCTTTGGTATGAAACTTATCAATTTTTTTCAGCATAAAAACATCTTCAAAATAACCAATATATTCTTTGATTGTTTTATCGCTGACTTCAAAAGTTTTTGCCAGCTGAGTATAATTTAAAATGCCTGTTATATTGGAAATTAAATAATAAAATAGACGCTCTAAAACTTCACTGTTCCTAATGTGGTGTCGTGGAACAATATCTTGATAAATAATGTTTTTCACATAACTGATTAATATTTCTCTTTTCAAAGATGGTTGAGTCACTGAAAAAACCTCATAAAACCCACCCCATTCAAGATATTCTTCTTTTGCTCTTGCAATCGCAATTCTATTTTTTATTCTCTCAACTTCATTATCATATTCGATTTCTTGAGATCTCAAAAATTCTGTAAAAGAAAATGTATCAAGATGAACATTCAAACTTCGTCCGCTTAATAAAGTATTTAGATCATTGGATAATAAGGAAGAGTTTGACCCTGTTATAATAAATTTTATGGATTGATTTTCATATTTACTCTTAATAAAAACCTGCCAATTTTGAAAAAATTGAATTTCATCAAAAATAACATAGACTCTCCCTTGCGGATTCATCATTTTTAAATATTCATCATAAATTGTATTTAAATAATTTGTATTATGCTTGTGGTCAATAAAATAAGGTTGTTCTAAATTAACAAATAAAATATTGTTAGCTAGGATTTGTTGATCAATCAAATAATTAATTGCCTGCCATGCTAATGTACTTTTTCCACAACGTCTAATGCCACTAATGGTAATAATTTGTTTTAAGGGAAGGTAATCAATTATTTTATGTAATTGATCTCTCACAATTGAAATATTTTTTGTTCCAGACCAATGAGGATTTTGTTCAATCAGTATTTCTTTTAACATAATGATGAATATTTTATAATTATTAGGAAGTATAGTTGTTAATTATATGTAATTAATCGTGTTATAGGTATATATTAACGGGTCTTTTTAAAAAATCATTAAATGTCAGCAATTAGCGAAAAAACTCTGCCTTAATTTTAGAAATAAAGTCATTTAAAAAGTCATGAAGCGTGTCAATGATATCGTCTTTACCCATATATTTCATTCCTGATGAGCCAATGAATGATTAAAGTGAGTTGTGGTCATTAACATAACTTTTTACCGTGGTATTTTCTCAATGCCCGAATGTCTTAACAAAGCATTAATTTCAGGTTTGCGTCCTCGAAAATTAACATACAAATCCATCGCATTATCAGATCCGCCTTTTTCGAGAATGTTGGTTAAAAATTCTTTGCCTGTTGCGGCATTAAAAATACCGCTGTCTTCAAATTTTGAAAAGGCATCGGCAGATAATACTTCAGCCCATTTATAGCTGAAATAACCCGCAGCATAACCACCTGAAAAAATATGTGAAAAACTATGGGGAAATCGATTGTCTTTGGGGGGAATAATAACAGCCACTAGGTCTCTGACTTGGTCTAGTGTGTGATAAATTTGTCCTGGTTTTGCTGGGTTGTATTCATGGTGTATTCGAAAATCAAAAATTGAAAATTCCAATTGTCTGACCATTTGCATGCCAGATTGGAAATTTTTAGCTTTGTATAGTTTTTCAAATAGCTCATCAGGTAGTTTTTCTCCTGTTTGATAGTGGCCAGAGAATAAGTCAATGGCTGATTTTTCCCAGCACCAGTTTTCCATGAATTGACTGGGTAATTCGACTGCATCCCATTCAACACCATTGATGCCTGAAATTTCTGGATAATCAACCTGAGTGAGCATGTGATGTAGCCCGTGTCCGAATTCATGAAATAGCGTTTGTACTTCATCATGGGTTAATAGTGACGGGTCGTCTCCGATGGGTGGGGTGAAATTACAAGTCAAATAGGCAACGGGATTATCAACTTTGCCATCTAGCTGATGGCGAGTGATGCATTCATCCATCCAAGCGCCACCTCGTTTATTTTTTCGTGCATAACAATCAAGGTAGAATTCTCCTCTGAGCTGGTCATTTTCATCGGTAATTTGATAAAAACTGACATCAGAATGCCAGCAATCAATGCCATCAATGGCTTTTATTTTAATGCCATACAAACGATTAACCACATCAAACATACCTTTGATGACTTTATGTATAGGGAAATAGGGCTTCAAATCTTCTTGGCTAACATTGTATTTGTGTTGTTTGAGTTTTTCACTGTAATAAGGGATATCCCAGGCATTTAATTGGGTGACTTGAAAGTGTTGTTTGGCAAAGTTTTGTAATTCATTCAGTTCATTTTTTGCAATGGGCAATGAGTGTTCTGCTAATTCATTTAAAAAATTAAGTACCTGTTCGGGGGATTCTGCCATTTTTGTTGCCAGCGATCGTTCGGCATAGTTATTAAAACCCAATAAGTTTGAAATCTGGTGGCGTAACGATAAAATTTCATCCATGATTTCAGAATTATTGTATTGGGTGTCATGTGGCCCCTGGTCTGAGGCACGAGTAGTGTAGGCTTGATAAAATTTTTGACGAAGTGATGAGTCGTCTGCATAAAGCATGACAGGCATATACATCGGAAAATCCAGGGTAAATGTCCAGCCGTCTTGTTGTTTTTGTTCAGCGGTTTGTTTGGCAAGTGACAAAGCAGATTCGGGTAATCCTGTTAAGTGATTGTTATCTGTTGTATTGAATTCCCAGGCATTGGTTGTGTCGAGCACATTTTCATCAAATTTACTGGTTAATTGTGATAATGACTGTTTTAATTTTTTATAATGTTCTTTTTCATCGTCAGCCAGTGCAACACCTGCCAGTTTAAAGTCCCTGATGGTGTTAGCGATGACTCTTTTTTGAGCTGCATTAAATGCTGAGTAGCCATCACTTTCCAATAGTCTCACGTAGGCATCATAGAGCTTTTTATTTTGGCCAATGGCTGTTGCATATTCAGTGAGCAATGGGATGCATTCGTTATAGGCTTTTCTAAGATTTTCAGAATTGACCACTGAGTTCATGTGACTGACGGGTGACCATGCTTTATTGAGTGTTTCATCTAATGCTTCCAGTGGAACAATTAATTGTTGCCAGGTTGAGGGTGAGGTTAATAACAGATCATTAATTTTTTGCTTATTCTCATTAATGATCCATTGAATGGCGGGCGTAACATGCTCTGGTTTTATTAAAGAAAAGCTGGGTAGTCGCTGGCACTGGGTTAATGGGTTATTTTCAATTGATTGGGTGTTACTCATGGTGTTCCTTAAATTATTATAAAATTTTAATTGTTTTTTACAGTTTATTAGAAAATATGGTTTATAGGTAAAAAAGTTGATAAAATCTTATTTCCGTCAAAATCATTTATTGGGTAAAGTACAGGATAATCGTATGAAAAAAACAACTTTATTAATTGGGTTTATTTTTTTAACCCATCTTTTTTTATTATCAGCATGTACATCAATTACGCCTAAAAAAGTGATTGCTGTAAAAACAGAAAAAAAGAAACCAAGTAGTATTAGATCCATTAAAGTAAAACAAAAAAAATCAGCAACAACAAAAAATACATGGATTGACCCTGTGACTAAAATGAACTTTATTTGGGTTGAAGGTGGTCGTTTTCAAATGGGAAAGAAAAATGCAGCCATTCGTGATGAACAATCAGTTGATCGTGTTAAGTTGGATGGATTTTGGATGGCAAAATATGAAGTGACTCAAGCTCAATGGAAGCAAATAATGGGCAGTAACCCTTCCGAATTTTCTACTTGTGGGAATACTTGTCCTGTGGAAAATATTTCCTGGAATGATGCGCAAGATTTTATTGCTAAGTTAAATAGACAAGGCCAAAATAAATTTCGCTTACCCACTGAGGCAGAATGGGAATATGCATGCCGAGAGCGAGGTAAAAATCAAACTTATTGTGGTGGGAATTCGATCAATAGCCTGGGATGGTATAAAAATAATTCATCTAAAAAAACGCATTGGGTGGGGTTGAAAACACCTAATTCACTGGGTTTATATGATATGTCAGGTAATGTTTCGGAATGGGTGAGTGACTGGTATAGCGCAGATTATTATAAAAAATCTTCACGTAAAAACCCTAATGGCTCATCTTCTGGTCATTATCGTGTTTTTAGAGGTGGCTCATGGTTTAATAAAAAAGATATGCTTCGTGCTAGAAATCGAGCGGGTAATGAGCCTGCGTTTGATGACTTTATGGGGCGCATGGTGTTAGGCTGGTTAAACGTGATAAATAATAATGGAAGTACTTAAATTAAAAACGATTAAAAATTTAGCCAATGCTTGTATTGAAGATGAACGTCTTGAGTTAATTAATGGTGAAATTATTAAACGTCCAATGGCTCGTCCAAAACATGGAATTGCTCAAGGCAGGACCTACAAAAAATTGGAATCCTATAATAATGATGAGTCAGATGACTGGTGGTTTATTACTGAAGTCAGTGTTTGTTATAATGAAAATAATATGCCTTGCCATTGCTGGGTGGCAAAAAAAGCGTTTGCCAGAACTTCCAAACGGCATCATACAAACAACACCTGATTGGGTTTGTGAAATTGTATCACTAGGTCATGAGAGTAAAGACACTATTCGAAATTTTAATCTATTATGTAAATATCAAGTACCTTATTATTGGCTTATTTGGCCAGAAGACAGGGTTTTGATCGCTTACAAATTAGTTAGTGGGAAATATTTGGTAATAGAATCATTGGAGGGCGGTGGTATTGTTAGGATTGAACCCTTTGAAAATATTGCATTTGATCTGGATTATATTTTTGGTCGTTAGGCAATATGTAAAAGACCTTGGCATGGTGTGGGATTAGTGGGGTTACACTTAATCAATTAAAATCTGGCGGGTGTTTAAAATAAAGTGTTTTCAGTTCTTCAAGGCTATTGGGTTTTTCTCCCTGATAAATAAAATCACCTTCTTTCAGTAACCAGATTCTATCACCTAATAAATAGGCGTCTTCCAGAGAATGGGTGGAAACAATAATACAGGTATGTTGTTTGATTTCTAACAACAACGACCGAATTTGTTGATGACCAAAAGGGTCTAAACCAGATAATGGTTCATCCAGTACCAATACTTTAGGCTGATTAATTAATGCTTGTGACAATAATAAGCGTTGTTTCATGCCTTTAGAATATTGACTGACTTTTTTATTTAAATCTTCTGGATTTAGTCCCGTTCTTTGAACGAGAATTTCACCTTCACTTTTATTGTAAGGTGTTTTTTTTAATTGAGATAAAAACTGCAAGGTTTCGTGACCTGTTAAGCTGTTATCGAGATAAGGAAGTTCAGGGACATAACCCAGTTGAGATCTATCAATGGGTTCAACGGATCGCCAACGTTCTAAAAAGACATGTTGAGATCGGTCTTTATAATAGCCCAGTAAAAAACGGATAAGAGTAGATTTGCCTGCGCCATTATGACCCAGTAAAGCAAGTGAGGAGTTTTGTACAATTGATTCGTGCATGAGTTTTAAATGAATAAAGGCTCTCTTAATTTTTATGCATTAAGAGAGCCCTTTGTATGGTTTAATTGTTAATATTAAATGTTACCATTTGTTGGGTTTAGTACCTGCACCATCTTGATTGGTTGTTGTTTGATCATTAATCCATAATACGGCATCTGCAATACGTGTTACACTAACAATTTCATCGCCAGGGTAATATGACCAACCTTCATTTCCATTAAAGTTTCTGGTTGCAGAGTTAGCACGGCTACGGTCTCTCACTTGTCTTGAAGCTGCTACTTGAGCTGTTGTCATGTTAGGCAGTTCCATTTTTGGTAGTGACGCATTGTTAACACCAGAAACCGCATCAGATTCTGCTATTTGGAGGTTTTGTGTTGCAGAAATTCTGTTGGCAGCAAGTTTATTTGCACGTAATTCAACCAATGTTGGCCAGTCTTTATTGTTACCTGTTCGACCTGTGTTTTGACCAGAAGCCAATATTTTTGCATGTGCTAAGGAAACGCCAGTACGTACGGCACCTAAATTTGATTTTGCCGCAGATATTTTAGCATCGCCTTGAATATTCATGAATTTTGGTGCGGCAACCGCGGCTAAAATTCCTAAAATTACGATAACAATGACCAATTCAACCATTGTGAAACCAGCTTGTAAGTTCTGTTTATTCATATACTTCCCTCCGTGGGTATTTTAGATATAAGTTAAAAAATGATTTGTGCTGTCTGATATTTTTATTGGCAACACATAAGTATTAGTTTTAGCAGTATTAAGGTAAGAAAGCCATCTTTAGTTTTGGAAACTGTGGACTAGTTCACAGAAATGGTGGGTTACTCCAATAATGAGCGCATAAAAAGTAACGCCCCTACTGAGACAAAAATCCATGACACCAGTGGAATATCAGCAAAACGCATGGAGGTATAACTATTGAGAGCATAAATAACTGAGCCACTGATAATCAGTGATCCCGATAGAATATTGATGGCATTTTTGCGTCGATTTTTGATGAGTTCAAGCTGAATTTGTTCTAATTGTTGGGATTGTGTTTCCACTTTTAAATGCCCAGACTGAATTTTTTGTAAGGTATCAAAAGCCAATTCTGGGAAATCAGGCAGTTTTTGTAACCATTGGGGTATGCCTTTGCCTATTTTGCTGGCAAACGATCGTAAGCCAATTTGTTCATCAGCCCATTTTTCCATAAAAGGTTTGGCAGTTGTCCAAAGATCAAGGTCAGGGTGTAGTTGACGACCCAGGCCTTCAATGTTTAATAATGTTTTTTGTAATAAAACCAGTTGAGGTTGGATTTCCATGTCAAATCGTCTGGCAGTTTGAAATAAACGCAGTAAAAAATGTCCGAATGAAATTTCTTTTAAAGGTCTTTCAAAAATAGGTTCAGAAACTGCACGGATGGCGGATTCAAATTCATCAATTCGGGTGGTTGGTGGCACCCAGCCAGATTCAACATGTAGTTCGGCAATGCGTCGGTAGTCACGATTAAAAAAAGCCAGAAAATTACCTGCAAGATAGAGTTTGTCAGATTGTGCTAAAGTGCCCATGATGCCAAAGTCAACGGCTAGATAGGTGCCTTCTGGGGAAACAAATATATTGCCAGGGTGCATGTCGGCATGAAAGAAATTATCTCTGAATACCTGAGTAAAAAATATCTCAACACCCCGTGTGGCCAATAATTTCAAATCAATATTTTGATCAATGAGTTCCTGAATATTGCCAATGGGTGTGCCTTGAATACGTTCGATGACCAGTAAATTTGTTTGTGTTAAATCCCAATTAACGTAAGGCACATAAAGTTCGGCGGAGTCTTGAAAATTTCTTCGTAACTGAGACGCATTGGCACCTTCTCGAATTAAATCAAGTTCATCCAGAATGGTTTTTTCATATTCAGCCACGACTTCAATGGGTTTTAGTCGTTTACCGTCTTTCCAATAACGTTCCGCTAGTTCAGCAATAATTTTTAGTAAGCTAACATCACGTTTAATGATTTTGAGAATATTGGGTCGCAAAACTTTCACCACAACGGACTGATGATCTTTGGTGACTGCTCCGTGAACTTGTGAAATAGAGGCGGAAGCAAACGGCTCGGTTTCAAATTCTAAAAAAACCTCCGATATTGGACGGCCATACGCTTTTTCAATTATTTTTCTGGATTTTTCAGCTGAAAATGGAGGAACCCTGTCTTGTAGATGAGCCAGTTCGTCTGCAATGTCATCTGGCAACAAGTCTCGGCGAGTTGAAAGAATTTGACCGAATTTGACAAAAATAGGACCTAATTCTTCAAGTGCACGTCGTATTCGCATGCCACGAGGTTTCATATCTCTTCTTAGCCAGTACCAGGGGGTTAAATATTGTAAAAAACGAACAGGTCTAAATAGGTGGGTTGCTAGAATGACTTCATCAAGCCCATGTTTAATCAGTACCCAGCTAATATGGATTAAGCGCAGTGCCTGGCTAATTTTTAACACAGTATGGTTGCCTTGTTATTTTTTGCATATTTCCAATCGCTCGATTTTAGCTTCTAAACGATCAAGCTGTAATCTTAATTGATCGACAGAGGAAGTGTAGGATGAAATTTCGTGTTGGCAAGCAAAACGTTCTCTTTCAAATACCAGATATTCTGAGATATTGGATTGAATGATTTGTTCTGAGGCATTTGTCCATTTTTTTGTACGATTAAAAAAAGCAAATAGTTGATGTGTGAAAACGTCCCCAAGTATTGTTGAAAGTTTTTCTTCAAAATCAATCGGATATTGAGAGAAACTATTTTTTAGGTCTTCACCTAAATGCATGTCACCTTGAATCACAACATTGCCTGTGAATAAGGTGTCAGTCATGTCTTGTTGTATTAACTGAGATAAGGCAACTGAACTTCCAATAAAAGTGGTGTCAGGTTCGCTTTCATATTCGCTCATCACTTTAATTGAATTGTTTGAAAAATAAAAGAAAATAGCCAGATTAAAATCAGTGAGTTCAATTTTGATGAGTTTTCCTGCATAAGTGGAAAATTGTTGACGCATCTTGGGTGATTGTTCAATAAAAGTGTTGATGGCTTTTTCAATAATGAGGGTGATGGGGAGTGGAAGTTTCACTGGGGTTTCTGTCAAAATTTATAACCGCTATGTAGGGCAACAATGCCAGAGGTCATGTTGATATATTGGCATTTTTCAAAGCCTGCTTGTTGCATCATTGACATCAATGTTTCCTGATTGGGGTGCATACGAATAGATTCTGCTAAATATTGATAACTGTCAGAGTCGTTGGCAATGAGTTTTCCTAAAACAGGCAATAATTTAAAGGAATATTGGTCATAAATTTTCTTGAAAAGTTGATTGTCAGGATGAGAAAATTCTAAAATTAAAAACTTCCCACCAGGTTTTAACACTCGAAAGATGGATTTCAGTGCTTGTTCTTTATGGGTCACATTGCGTAAACCGAATGCCATGGTGATGCGGTCAAAGTAGTTGTCTTTGAAGGGTAAGCATTCGGCATCTGCCTGAACGTATTGAATCGGGCTGATAATACCTTGGTCAATGAGCTTGTCACGACCACATTCAAGCATGGCGGCATTGATATCGGCTAAAATGACCTGGCCGTTAGCATTGGTCATGTTTGAAAACTCTTTGGCTAAGTCACCTGTTCCGCCTGCCAAATCAAGTATTTTATGGTGGGATTTGACACCACTTTGTTCGATGGTTTTTCTTTTCCATATCCGATGAATACCCATTGACATGAGATCATTCATTAAGTCATATTGACTGGCAACGCTGTCAAAAACAGCGGTGACTTTTGACTGTTTTTCAGATTCGGCTACTTGCTTGTAACCAAAATGAGTGGTGTGTTGTGTGTCGTTATGATCCATAGGATTACACTGTTATAATTCTTTGGGTGTGATGTTGAATTCTTTGGTTGGTTTGATGCCTAAACGATTGGTTTTACGTTCATAACCTTTTTCTTCAAGCTTTTTAAGATAGTCCTGCCATATTTCATTGTAATTATTACCCATATTATACAATGTATCCCATGAAAAAATACCTGTTTTATGTCCATCATCAAAATGTAAACAAACTGCATAGTTGCCAACAGGATCAATTTTTTCAATAGTGACATCTTCTTTGCCCAGTTGCAGAACTCCCTGACCAGGACCATGTCCTTGAACTTCTGCTGAGGGTGAGTGAACTCTTAAAAATTCACAGGATAAATTGTATTCAACATCATCATCAAATTTTATGGATAAAACTTTTGATTTTTTATGTAAATTAATTTCAGTTGGGATTGGCATAATAATTCCTATTAACTTTATAGTATGTATCGACTTAAATCTTCATCAGTGGCTAATTCGGATAATTGTTTGTCAACATAGTCAGCATCAATGGTCATGGATTCTTGTTGTTTGTTGGTGACTTCAAAGGATATTTCTTCTAATAATCTTTCAAGTAAGGTGTGTAAACGTCTGGCACCTATGTTTTCAGTATTTTCATTGACCTGAAAAGCCATTTCAGCAACACGCTTGATGCCACTTTCTTCAAATTCAAGCTTCAACCCTTCGGTCAACATTAATGCACTGTATTGTTCAGTTAGGGAAGCATCTGGTTCAGTGAGTATGCGTACAAAGTCATCCGTTGTTAAAGCATCTAATTCAACCCGAATGGGTAATCTACCTTGTAGTTCAGGAATTAAATCTGAAGGTTTGGCGAGATGAAAAGCACCCGAGGTAATAAATAAAATATGATCTGTTTTGACCATGCCATATTTAGTTGTGACCGTGCTGCCTTCGACCAACGGTAATAAATCTCTTTGTACGCCTTCTCTGGAAACATCAGAATTGCCACCATATTCAGAGCGTTGTGTCACTTTGTCTATTTCATCAATAAAAACAATGCCGTTTTGTTCAACGACTTCAAGCGATTTGTGTTTTATTTCATCTTCATTGAGCATCTTATCGGCTTCTTCTTCTCGGATGATGTCATAAGCCGCTTTGACTTTTAATTTTCTGGTTTTTTTTCGACTGCCCGACATATTTTGGAACATGCCTTGAAGTTGAGAGGTCATTTCTTCCATGCCTGGAGGTGCCATGATTTCCACTCCAATGGGCGTGGCATTGATTTCAATTTCAATTTCTTTATCGTCCAGTTTGCCTTCACGGAGCATTTTTCTGAATTTTTGTCGAGTTGAAGAATCTTCTGTTTCATCATTTTGCTCATCATCAGATGAGGCTTTGGGCAGTAAAGCATCAAGAATAATTTCTTCTGCCGCATCGTCAGCATGAAATTTAACTTTTTCCATTTCATGTTCACGTGTCATTTTGATGGAAATATCCATTAAATCACGGATGATGGATTCTACATCACGTCCAACGTAACCAACTTCGGTAAACTTAGTGGCTTCCACTTTAATGAAAGGTGCATTGGCCAATTTAGCCAGTCTGCGGGCAATTTCAGTTTTACCAACACCCGTTGGGCCGATCATTAAAATATTTTTTGGGGTAATTTCTGCCCTTAAGGATTCTTCGACCTGAGAACGTCTCCATCTATTTCTTAAGGCAATGGCAACAGAACGTTTAGCAGAGGCTTGTCCGATGATGTGTTTGTCGAGTTCTTTTACGATTTCTTGTGGGGTCATTTGAGACATTTTTAAACCATTTATTAGCTATAAATTTAAGATTATTTTAATTCTTCAATTGTTCGGTTGTGATTGGTATAAACACAGATATCTGCTGCTATGGATAAGCCATGTTCGACCACTTCTCTGGCATTCAATTGAGTATGCTCTATTAAAGCTCTGGCTGCTGCTTGGGCATAGGGACCACCTGAGCCAATGGCCATGATGCTATTTTCTGGTTCGATGACATCACCTGTGCCAGAAATAATTAAAGAGGTTGTTTTATCGGCTACGACCAGCATGGCTTCCAGTCGTCTGAGCATTCTATCGGTTCGCCAGTCTTTTGCTAGTTCTACAGCGGATCGGGTCAAATGTCCATGATGTTTTTCAAGCTGAGCTTCAAATCGTTCAAATAAGGTGAATGCATCTGCTGTTCCGCCAGCAAAGCCTGCAATGACTTTTTCATGATACAGTCGCCTAACCTTTCTAGCGTTGCCTTTCATGACTGTGTTGCCCAGTGAAACTTGACCGTCACCACCGACCACGACATGGTCTCCTCGACGAACGGATAGTATGGTTGTTCCTCTTAAATTTGCCACTAATAATTCTCTTTGAAATTGTATAAATTGAAATGTAGGAGTGTTCTAAAAGGCTGTCCGAGAACACATTTTTTCGCCAATTCTGCGTTAAAAATGGTCTCAAATTGCTCATTTACACACATAAACTGTGCTTTTTCGACCATTTATGCCTTGATTTGACGAAAACCTGAGTTCTCGGATAGCCTCCTAGAAATCTTATAATATGGGCAGTTGGATAAAATAACAACTCGAAATTATAAGTCTAATGGCGATGAGGCTACAGAAAAGTGTGAATTTGGTGAATAATTGGCAGTTGAGAGGAGACTATCCATCTGATTTGAATAGTCTTTTGTGGGAATTTACTGTTTGGTTGAAACGCCAGGAATACAAACAATACCATTATTGTTGAAATCGTCTAATTTTTGTTGTGATTTTTCTGATGCTACATTTTGAGAGAGATCATATGAGTCAAATGCTGATAAGCTGACAGAGCCATTTAATTCTCGAATATGATGTAGAATATCAATCATTACAACAAAACTTTGATAGAGCTGTTGATACAATAAATCACCTATTTGTACGCCATAAGCAGCAATTTCATGGTAGGCGCTTCGTCCTAAATCAACAAAAAAGCTGACATTGAGTGATCTTTTTTCAGCAATTTGTGGAAATAGACCTGCAAATAACAAACATTGATCACCTACATCTTGTAAACGACTATCACGTACATGCCCCATGGCCTGTAAGCCTTCTAAATATTTTGTAGACATAATGTTGTTAATAAAATCAGAACGTTTTAAATATCTCATCAATAAATAAACCAGGTATGATTCAGTGTCTTCATTCAGATTTTGATTGCATTTAAACTGTGCTTCACTGACCAATTTATGCCAATGAGCCATTGAAGTGGGTTCAATAATTAAATTTGTCATTTTGTATACCTCTAACTATTTTTTCGGTAACAACAGTTAAAACTTTAGCAAAAGACAAAAATAAATCAATGGGCATATAAGTCAAATTTTGTTAACTGGGTAGCATTTTTGATAAATTATTAAATGTCAGTAATTCAGTGTGACATCTTGTCACTTCAATCTATTCAATTATTTTTGTATGATGCGAACTTTATTTAAATAAATATGAGAATTATTATGCCAATGCCAGAAGAAATTACCTTTGTTGCCGCTTTTCTAATTGGATTATTTGGCTCAATCCATTGTGCTGGTATGTGTGGTGGTGTGGTGGGGTTGTTAACCATTGGGCTTGATACCAAAGAAAAGAAAAGTTGGAAAAAAACGTTGCCCTATTTGCTTTGTTACAATTCGGGAAGAATTTTTAGTTACATGATTGCAGGTGGTTTATTGGGCTTAGTGGGTTCGGCTGCCACCATGCATTTGTCACATCAACATGGGCATTCAATCAATCTTTGGGTTTCCAGTTTGTTTTTAATCGCATTGGGTTTGTATTTAGCTAATATATGGCCTGTTTTACAGTA
>Ga0233445_1000999_pt1 | contig 23803 bp, 21 predicted proteins | sample SI_124_October20_5_FD_182779 | JGI IMG/M metagenome (GOLD analysis project Ga0233445, IMG submission 182779) | Seawater microbial communities from Saanich Inlet, British Columbia, Canada - SI_124_October2016_100_MG | ecosystem: Environmental > Aquatic > Marine > Inlet | place: Canada: British...
GAATTCAAGCCCTATTAAAGAATAAATTTCTTTAGAAAGATTTTTTGCACCATTAACTGACATTTTCTTTAACGCATTCATAGAGTATTCTTTTGAAAGTTCGTCATTATTCATAAGTTCAATAAGGCCATTAATAGCAAGTTTAGAATTGTTTACAGCCATAGCAACACCTTCTTCTGATAAAGCATCCAGCTCATTATTGTCTTTATTACTATAAGGTGAAAAAACAACTGCAGGGATGCCATATTGCAATACTTCAAAAAATGATACGCCAAATACTGTCATTACATAATCACTTTGCACTATTAACTCATCTAACTGCTCAGGTGCATTGTGAACAACCCAATTTAATCGGCACTCCTTTGGTAAATTTGGTGCACTAGAAAACGGTCCTTTAACCCAATGCAACTCAATATTCTTATCTAATAATTCATCTAATTGAGCAGGAAGGGTTCTCCCTAAATTAGAAATATCACTCCCACCAGTTAAGATTAATACTTTCACTCCAGGGGTCCAGTCATTATGCTGGAGTCGTTTCTGGATCAGGAAACTATCCCATCCTGACTTTAATACACTAGTGCAGTTAGTATATTTATTACAATCAAAATTAAATGATGGGATCCAAACAAGATCTAAAATATTGCAATACTCAATTAAAGAGTCGATACTAATTAGACAAATATTACGCCGCTTCAATTGTATAAATAATTCATCAAGGTTGTCAATATTATGCTTTGGATAAAGATCAAATATTAATGCACCAAAATTATTCATCTCTAAAATATTTTCAATCGTAGAAACTAAGTCATCTGTGAGTGAAAAAGCATGGACATTAAAATTAGCCAACTCTTTTTTTTTAATAAAATCGCCAAATATCAAGAACTCTGGAATAACATTATTATCTTTTCTTAATGTGTCCGCCAATGCCAATAATCTAGATAAATGCCCGATCCCAATTTCAGAACTCACATGACATACAAGTAAGGCGTTAAACATTCTTTATTTCTATTAAGATGAGAAGGTATTTCGGATTGCTTTAAATGGTCGTAAGCCGTCTGATGGATCTGTACGCCATAAACGATCAGGCATTTCAGAAGGAACTGGTTTTTTAACACCATCGCCATCAGCACCTTCAGCGTGTCGAACTTGTTTAATTACTGATCCTATTTGATCTGGTAGCCAGCAGTGGCCTGTACTAAACTCCTCCCCCTTGCCTTCTAAGTCTAAATGAAATTCAATAACTTTTGCACCCCATTTATGTATCGCACGGTGAATAACTCCTGGATCAACTGTATGATCTGACCAGCCAACCTCACAATTAATTGACTTACGAATAGCTTCTATAGCTGATAAATTTGCCTCTTTGTAAGGTGTTGGGTAAGCAGATGTACAATGCAATACAGTCGGCTCACAATTTTTATTTCTTAGAACCTCTACAGCGTGTTCTATCTCATCTAAATTAGCCATTCCAGTTGAGATAATAACAGGCTTTCCAGTATTGGCACAAGCAACAAGCAAATCATCCCATAGTAATTCATAAGAAGCCACTTTGTAAAAATCAACATAAGGTTCTAATTCTTTAACTGCATCAAGATAAAACGGTGTACAACCAAACTGAATTTTTTTTTCTTTACAGCGATCAGACAATAAGGGTAAGAATTCTAAAGACAACTCCCACTGCTTTCTATCTCTATGTTGTTTTGAGTTTTCTAAGATCTCTGGCGCAAATAACTTCTCAATCTTGAATAATTGAAACTTAACCGCATCACAACCCACTTTTGATGCAGAATCAATAAATTCTATTGCTCTATTAATATCTCTAGAATGATTGCTTGATACTTCTGCTATAAAAAAACTCATATTAAATTAATTATTTTATTTTTTGAACAACCCAAAAAATTCCATTACCGCCCAGGTGAAATTTTATAATTATAAAATTCAACAGTTTGTACACAAAGATACGCTTGATAATAGTTAAAAGTCGATAAAATCTTAATAAAACTCTCTTGAGAGGCTCACTTCTCACCCTAGATATTATGTTATTCAATTTTTTTCTAATTCCAAAATTAATGCTCGGACTTGCATATCTAGGTATAGTTCCTAAAAATAAAATTTTAAATCCATTGCGTTCCAACATCATTCTTAAATTGTTATTATTAAAATAATTAATATGCTCAGGTGGAACAATATTATACCAATTTTTACCTCTTAATTTTGCATACCAGCCACCCATATTTGGAACACTTCCAGCATAAATTCCATAATTATTTAAACAGTCTCGGATTGCTTTAACTTGATCGCCTGGCTCCAAAGTATGCTCTAAAACCATCCACTGTGTAACAAGATCAAATCTATCTTTGATATCATAAACAGTGCCAATTTCTAAATCTAATCCCAACTTATCTTTTCCGTAAGTGATGCTTTCAGAATCCAAATCAATTCCTTTTGCGGAATACCCCCCCACCCAGAGCTGCAGAATAAACCATTTGCCCATAACCGCAACCAACATCAAGAAGTCTTACCGGTATTTTTTGACCTTGTGCTAGGTCAGCGATTCTTTCAATATCTATAAGCCTAGCGCTCATATCTTCAAACACACTTTCATTTGTTTTAATAAAATCTGAAGAATTGCTAAATTCAAAAATATTTGTTTTTGTTCTTCCGTTGTACTTTGTTGTATAGAATAAAGTCAAATCTTCAGATGTTGGCATTGGAGACAATGTAGAAAATTTACAGAATTTACATTCTATAATTGAATATTTATTATCATCTTCACCCACTATATCACTATATTTTTCAACAAAGTTATTGTTATCACAACATGGACATTTCATATTTCCCCTTCTTTTTTAATTTCTATATTCAGCATGTCTAACATTTTATTAACTCTAGAAATAGACTCAACCCTGTCCCTGCCTTCAGCCATGGCATACCCAAATCTATCGGGATGCGTCTTAACAACTGGCTGCTTATCACCTACTTTTCTAAAAAATCCATATTTAATAAAACCTGGATATTTTTTAATTTTATCCTCCCCTTTTATAGATTTAATTTCTCCTGCTTTGGGAAACCAGTATCTAATAGAAGTAGATTTATTACATTTTGGGCTAAGCATCTCTTGTGTGACGCTCATGCCAAGTGCTTGTTTTATTACAGCATCAACCAAATCAACACCTGTTGCAGTAATAATCTGATTACTTGCAAACCAACCACCTGATAGACGAAGAGCAAGTTCAATAATTTGTGGCTCACCATTGTCATCAATAACAATGTCTCCCTTTACAATGCCTTCTGTAACACCTATTGCTTTAGCACCTTTTTCTATCAACCTATCAATTTTTACTGAAAGATTGTCATCAATAGGAGCGGGTATAGTGCCCCCGTCTTCAACAATGTACGGTGAAAATTCTTCTAATCTAGAATAATTTCTTTCAGCAAGTGCTGGAGTATAAGCCTTACCTTTGACCAAATACGACTCTGAAGATATTTGCATTCCAGGTATAAACCGTTCAACAATCAAAAAAATTTCATTACTCCAGCTCAAGGATTCATCAAATGCCCATTTTAGATCATCTGAATGCTTTAATAACAGAACGCCTCTTGCTCCACAACCATCCACTGGTTTTATTACGAATCTAATAAGATTCTCATTGCTAACCAAATCTTTTAACTCGGCAAGACTTGAGACCTTCCAAAAATCAGGGCACGGAATATTGTTTTTTTTAAATGCTTCTTTCATTAAGAATTTATTATTAGCTAATATGGCACTACTTACAGAATGCCCTGGTAAATTAAAATAATCCGCTACACATGCAACAGTATGAGGAACATCATTTGCAATTGTCATTACACCATCAATTTTCCCATTATGTTTACAGTAAGAAATGATTGCATTTAATGTTTCATTAGCGTCTCTAGTTGATGCCAACAAAAAGTGATCAGATAAAATAACTGATGGAGCCTTTGGGTTAGCGTCAGTCGCGATTACAAAATAACCATAATCGTGCGCTAACTTGTATGCGTATGCTTGCTCAGCACCCGCACCTATAATAACTAATTTCTTTTTCATAATTCTTTATCCTGAAAACAACATTCCGCCATTTATATTAATTGTTTGCCCTGTAATATAACTCGCCTCATCGCTAACTAGATAAGCCACAGCCGACCCAACTTCTTTCACAGTGCCTAATCTTTTTACAGGAATGTTGGCAACTTTTTCCTTTCCAGCGTCAGTATTTAATTCTGAAGATATCATATCTGTATCTATTAACCCTGGTGCAATTGCATTTGACGTAATACCATGCCCACTATAAATTCTTGCAATTGACTGTGTAAAGTTTATTAATGCCGCTTTTGAGGCAGCATAATGTACCTGGTTGTAACCACCCCATTGTCCACCTATTGAAGATATATTTATAATTCTTCCCCATTGACTTTGAATCATGTCAGGTAGTAGCTCTTGCGTCAAACAAAAAGGGCCTCTCAAATTTATTGACATCATTTGATTCCAATCATCGTCTGTAATACTATTAAACGATTTTTCTTGGGCAATCGCGGCATTGTTGACCAAAATATCTATCATACCAAACTCCATCTTAGAAAGATGAATTACATTTTTAATTGATTTTCTATTATTAGAGTTCATTTGAATAACAATAGAATTAACACCCATTGATTTTATCTCCTGACAAGCATGTTCAGCCTCAACTTTATTTTTCACATACGTTATTACAACGTTTACACCTTTTTTTGCCAACTCTATGGCTATACCTCTACCAATCCCTCTACTACCACCGGTAACTAATGCAGTAAGACTCTTCACAAGTCTCTCCCTTTCCACATTTCACCCATATTTTGTCCAGCCAATAACATTGGAGTTACATCTGAATCTGAGTCGATCATGACTTCAAGTAATACTGGACCCGCCCTCTTCCAAAACCAATCAACTTGCTCACGAAGGCCATCCATCGAATCTACTCTTGCAGATGAAATTCCAAAACCTTGTGCAATAGCGGAAAAATTTGGCGATACAAAATCACCTGTTGTTGGATCATCGCCCCATGTTATTAATTGGAATTGTGAAACAATACCTAGCCGGCTATTATTTAGAACTAGAATTTTGACATTTAATTGTCGATCACATAAAGAAGCTAGTTCTTGAATGTTCATCAATAAAGATCCATCTCCCACAACACATAATATTGTCTTTTCTGGACAAGCCATAGCAGCGCCAATAGAGGACGGCAAATCGTATCCCATTGTTCCGTGACCACCAGATGTTATATGTGCATGTAAGATTGGGTCATATGGGAGATGCCTAGCAGCCCAGTGTTGGTGACAACCAACACCAGTAACTACTACTGTAGCATCTTTTTTCATAACACTTGCAATTTGATCTAATAATAAACGGGGCTGAATATAATTTGAATTCTCATCTGGCCTGTCTTCAATCCTTTGCAGTTTTAAATCTAATAACTTATCTTGCCATGTTGCGTCATATTCATCATTACCATTCAAGGCATCTATAAAATTATGACAAAATTGAGTGACATCTAAATGCATTTTCCATTTCACGCCTACTCTAGGATTGTCCAATTCATTGATATCAATATCCACCCACGCAATATCTGCATTTGGAGCAAACTTATCAACAACAGTGCCCGTTTGTCTAAGATCCAAACGAGCCCCAAAAACCAATAAAAAATCGCACTCATTTACTGCATGATTCGCCACTTGGTTTCCTGTGTGTCCAATATAACCCATACATCTATCACTGTCGGTGTTAAAACTTCCTATCCCTAAAAAACTTGTCACTACCAAAGCATTGAGTTTGTCTGCAATCCTCTCATATATCTCAAACTCTCTACAAGATAACGCGCCTTGACCCAATAAGATCACAGGCTTTTTTGCTTGCTCGCCCGCATAAACAATCTCTTTCAGACTATCGAAATTTACTTGCAAAACTGATGTGTCGCCATAAGATTCATCAGGAGTATCAATCATTTTATTAATTTCAGTTCTCTGAATATCCATTGGAAAATCAATAACACTCGGCCCCTTTCTTCCTGTCATTGTAAAGTTAAAAGCTTTTGGAATATCCGTATATACACTCTCTATTGACAATAAACAAGTTGCATACTTAGAAAGTGGTTTAACTATATCAACAGTTGGAGTCTCTTGGAATCCTCTTTGTCTAACATCCTTTCTAGTGGTTAAATCTACTGTTCCAATTTGCCCTGTAATTAATAATAACGGTGTTGAATCATAATAAGCATCAGCCAATGGAGATATGACATTTGTAACTCCAGGTCCTGAAGTAACCATGACAACTTGGGTTTGACCTGTGATTCGAGCATATGCTAATGCCGCATAACCAGCACCTTGTTCGCTTTTAAAGACATCTATTAAAATGCCTTTACCAATGAAGGCGTTAACTAAAGGGGCGATAGTGCCGCCTGGATATACAAAGACCCTGTCAACGCCCTTATTTCTCAAATAGACTGCAACCCAGTCTGCTATATTTTTCCTCATATTACATTACCTAATTAATGTTTAAATTCTCAATCTTTACTATCCTGTCATTTTCTTTATCGGATATATAAAGCGTATTATCACTTGATTTACTAATCTTGACTGGATTACTCCAATCTACATCTTTTAACACAAGTGGGGATATAATTTCTCCACTATAAACTGCTTTCAATACTTGGTTCTTACCTCTTACGCACAGTATAAGAGAGGCTTCTAGTGCACATATAGACCTTATAACCTTTATGTCTTTTTTATGTTGGGAAAAATCAATTTTATTTTTAAACTTAAGGTTAGAGTCAAGATGATACACAGTGCATTCATCAAAATCTGCTGTAAAAACGTCGCCATCTTCTCTTTCACTGACACTTTTTACAAGGATCCTTTCATTGTGTGATATTTTAGCCATATCAACTTGGGAGATTAATTGCCCATCAACGTTAGTTTTTATAATTCTACGATTTAATGTGTCAGCTATATAAATATTAGATGAGGTGTTGCTATCCATGTCCTGAGGATCATTCATACTAAATTTACTATCAATCGTATTCATATGCTTGGCAGATTTTAAGTCAGCCGACAGTGAATAAAAGCTTAGCAAGCAGTTTGATCCATCTCTCCTCTCAATAATAGCGGCAATTTCTTGGCGTTCTGTTTTAATAATTGAAATAGAGGAGGGTCGTTTAAGTATCTTATCTTTAATATTTAAAACATATAAATATTTACAATCTTTATCAAAAACCTGAATAATGCCATTACTCCGATCGGCAATAAACAATAAACCTTTATAAAAAGATATTCCTGAAGGTCTTGATAAAAACCCTTCAACAAACTTATCTTTTACTATAACCTCGCACTTATAGTTATTAAGTGCATTTAGCTTAACAATTCTATCATTATTTTGGTCACACACAAATAGATCGTCATTAACCGTAAAGCCTGACACGGGCAAATCAAAGTTACCAACATCTTCTCCTTTGCCTCCAGTCTGGAACAAAAATTTCATATTGTAATCAAAAAATTGAATTAAATAATTATCATTATCATTTATAGCAATCAGTCCATCTACAACGTTAACATCTGTTGGACGACGTATTTTCCCAAATCCATTTCTACCATATTCTAAAAACTTTTCAATAGATACTTCTTTCTTGTTTAGAGATACAATAAATAAAGATGAAAGCTCTTTATCAATAATTAACAATTTATCTCTTTCTAATAAGGCCAACCCATCAATTGAGGAAATACTGTCAATATTAGAATAACTAAATAGTGTCGAATACTCTTCATGTTTATCAGGATCAATCGTGATAATCCTTGATTGATCTAAAACTGAAATATAAATTTGGTTTGTGTGTTTACAGAGTTTCATTACACCATATTTTGTACCCGGCAACCTCATCGATGAAACAAATTGGAGATTTTGATCGAACCAAAATAACATACTATTAATATTATCTAAAATTATCAGCTCATTCTTATGATTGATAGTTAATGATTGTGCGCTTTTTAAGCCAATGTCATTAATATTTATTGATAAGCTATTGCCTCCACTAGAAGGAATTACAACTAATTTGCTTGTTGTGGGTCTAATTAAACACGCAATAATGCCACTGCTCGATATTGCAATAGAATAAGGCCTTCTGAATTTAACTAACTCTAAGTGCATAATTTTATTAATCTAAAATTTCTGGGTAAGTTACTTGGCCATACAAATATTGACTAATATAATGTCTTGCAAAAATTATATTATTTTCTTGAGAGTCTCTAAGCATTCTTGAGGGTGGATCCATTCCAATATCTAAAACAACATATGCATTATCACTTAGAATAATATCAAACTTAACTAGCCAATTTTGCATTCCTTGCCTCTTAATAAATTGCTGCAATGTTTGAATAATATTTAACGTAAGAATTTTTTTATGGTGAATATTTGTTTTCTCTCCAATTAAAAAATCGAACACATTGAAACGTTTTCCAAATACATTTATTCGCAAAGAAGTACCCTGGACCTCCTCTTGGAGAACGTAATATTCCCTTAGGTATCTATCCTTCCCCCAAAAGAAATCATCCCAAGGAATATTAGACGAGTTAAAACGATAGACATAATTTGGATTCTTACTAAAGTCTGACTTTAAATAGAACCATTCCGACTTAGACTCTCTAACCTTTTCTTTTAATTCGTCTTTATTCTTTATATTCCATGTCTTCGGAATAGGGATGTTATTTTTTGAAAACCAATCGTAATATTTGGTTTTATCCAAGCAAAGGTCAATGGAGCTCTCAGATGGAAATGAAATTTTAAAATGAGCTGCAAAATGAGCTGCACCTTTTTGAGCAAACTGAGCTGCCGCAGTGAATACCATATCATCTTTAGTAAACCCTTCTATCACTCCAACTTCAATAAGACCTGTAAGATCATCATAACCGACACTATGAAATTTATCACAAAGATGCCTTCCCGGTGCATTTTGATTTAGATCCACCCCCACTATTTTCCAATTTTGCTTATCTATAGATTCTAAATATGGAATCTGATCATAATTACACCCTAAAAAAAGTAATTTTCTTCTCATGCTTTGCCCTCTGTAATTTTTTTATCTAGTAATTGATAAGAATCAGCTGAAAAAACTGAATAACCTCGATTTGTCAACAAACCGTCTCCTTCGTTGTAATAAATTGCCGTAGGTTTAATATTGAAATTATTTGGACACTTAGTCTTGCCGAGTGCCATTTCAACTGCTAACTCTAAAAAATCAAAGGGAAATGCACTAGGGTAGACCTCTTCTATTAAAAGATCCCCTCCTAAATCCAAATGAACCTCCATTAGTTTTAGAACGTTACTAGAGTTTGCACGAAAAGAAACCATGAATGGCGAACGTTCAATTTTAAAATTAGAGATAATTTCTGTCGAGATTTTGTGCGCCTGCAATATCCAGTCATTCTCATCTTTAGAGTGAGTTTTAAAGCCTCTACCAACTATAGCTCCATCTTCTTGCTCCTTATTTATTTCGTCTAGTAAGCAAATTGAACATAGCTTACCCTTTGCAACAAAACTTACAAGAGACATATCTTGTCCTTCAAGAAACTCTTCTACAATGATTTTTCCATTAATTGTATTTTCTATTGCATAGTCAATTGATTCCTGCAATTCTTCTTTGGATCGAGCAACACTAATTCCACTTTTCCCAATTAAACTTAACGCCGGCTTAACCACAATTGGAAACTTATTACTAAAAACTGTCTCACGCTCATCTACACTATATGTTTTATATACAGGAGATGGAATGCCATACTTTAAGCAAGATTCGCGCAATCTATCCTTATTTACTAAATTTTGAGCAGATTCTATAGGAACTCCCGGAATATTGAAGTATTCACAGATTTTAGCAGCGGTAATTACCGGCGGGCCTGAACTTCTATTTAAAACACCTATCCATCTATACTCATCATTTAATAACTCTAATTCTTTGATAATAGCATCAGCATCGTATGTACTTTGGAAAATTTTAATGTCTGCATATTTAAAACCGGGAGAAGCTTGATCTCTATCAATTGCAACAACTATATATCCAAGAGATTTAGCTTTGGAAATTATCTGCTCTTGCGATTTACCTGCAGCTAAACATATTACAGCGTCTTTCATTCCTTTGTCAGTCTATGAAGACCTGTATGAGCCACTGGAGATGAAATAATTTCATCATTTGGTAGCTTTGATAAAAGCAAGAAAACATCTTCTACTGCATTTTTATATTTATTTAATTCAGCATCGCCGTGTGCTAAAGATGGCTTGAATTGCCTAAATCCTAAAAAACCACGCTGAAGCATTTCAATAGAAAATCGTGTATTGAGCTCCATTGATTTATCACTTTTAAATCCAAAAGCAGACAATGTTGGCAAGCCGGTAACATCTACTTGTAAGCTAGCTTTTAACGCAGCATCTCGCCATATTTGTTGGGTTTTATTTCCAATAGAAATAATGTGTTTATCTGTTTGAGTTTCTTGGTATTTTTTTAGTGTTGCCAATGCTGCAGTTGGACCTATTCGCTCAGTCCAGTTAGTGCTAGAAACAAAGGTTGATTGAGCTGCTTGCATCACTTCCTCTGTACCAAGTATTGCCGCCATTGCATATCCATTAGCCATAGATTTAGCAAAAACAGCTATATCTGGATAAATACCATATCGACGATGAATCCCCCCTGCACACATCCTATATGCGCTCGTAATTTCATCATATATTAACACTGCTCCAATTTCAGACGAAATTTCACGTAGAGTTTGTAAATACTCACCAGGTGCATCTTCTCCACGTGCGGGTTCAATTATGATTGCTGCAATTTCTGACTCTTTGCCACGAATGGTTTCCCTTAAAGAGTCTATATCATTAAAATGAAATGGAATTGCTGTGCCTGCCAACCCGCGTGGTACACCGCTAGGTTCAAGACCTGGCATTAATTGCCCGTCTAGTCCTGATTCGTCAGCAAGATTAGCTGCTAAATACCAATCTGTCCAGCCATGATAGCCGCTAAATAACACAGTATCTCGTTTAGTTTTGGCTCTTGCAATACGTACTGCAATAGAAAGTGCTTCACCGCCACCACGAGCATAACGAACCATATCAAACCATGGGTGTAATTCCATAAGAGCTTCAGCCAACTCCACTTCTTCGGGGCAATTTAGTGAGCTATTTACACCTTTGTGTATTGACTCAACCACTGCAGCATCGACATCTTCATCTGCATATCCCAAGATGCAAGCGCCAACTGCCATAATTGACATGTCAATAAATTCACGCCCATCTAAATCCCAAACTCGACAACCCTTTGCTTTTGAATAATACGCAGGCCATACTTCTGGTGCGAACATTTCAGGTCGCTTGGATAGCAATTGAGTTCCTCCCGGAATTAATGCCTTGGCTCTTTTATATAACTCTGGTCCTTTACTATTTTTAAGTGTATTAATATCGATCATTTTATTACCTTATCTTCTTGTAGTGATTTTAAATATCCTTCATTGCGTACAATTTTTGAGTTAATTACTGACAACTCCGGGTTATTTTGAATAAATTGTAAAATCTCATGTGTTAAAAATGGTGTATCTGGTCGGTATAATTCATCAAAAATTTTACTTAGCAGTTTATAATCATTCGGCTCATCAAGAGTCCATCGATGCTGAGCCAAGCCCTGAAATAACTCTAATGCACCATTTTTAAATAAATTCGGATTATTTTCAATATATGGTCCAACATGCTCTCTCTCTGATTGTAATTTAGCCTCTTTCCAAGCCTTCTCTATTGCAGAAAATGAAAATACAGTACAATCCAAACCATCCGGAAATTCGCCACCAAGTCCATAACAATCATACTCTCCAGATAAATATCCAGTAATTACTGCATCTACAACTACCGGATCAATTACTGGACAGTCACCAGTAATTCGCACAATTGGATCTGCATGATGAATTTTAGCAGTCTGGTAATAACGATCTAATACATCTTCAAGACTTCCGCGATAACAATCAATATTATTATATTCGCAATAATCAGCCACTAGATCATCACTAACTTCATTTGTGGTAGCTACTACTATTTTGTCAATCATTTTGCAATAAGACAGGCGCTCAACGATATGTGCTAATACCGGTTTATTTGCTAACGGCATCAGCACCTTTCCCGGTAAACGAGATGAGCTCATACGTGCTTGAATAATAGCAACTACTTTCACAATGAACTCCACTCAGAGGGATTAAGTAGCCTTGTATCTGTAATATGAAAACTTTCTGGAAACTGGCTAATGTTGTTAGCCACAGCAATTATATCTTTAAACTGATTTAAACTATCTACACCAACAACAACTCTTGAAATTCTATCGTCAGATAAAGCAAAAGATACAGCTGCCTGAACTGGTGTACTATTATTTTCTCTAAGCCAATTTTCCCAGTCACTCCATAGAGTAAGCCATTTGTTAAATTTTTCTGGCCTACTGTCCTTGTTCATTAGTAACAGCCCCTGTAAAAAAATAGAACGAATATGTATTTCCACATTTGCTTCACTCATGCGTTGCAACCAACCACTTGTCTCCAAACGTCGATCAAGAATATTATATGGAGCCTGCACTAAGTCAGGTTGAAACGAATCCCATAATTTGTCTAATTCATCTGGAGTGTAAATAGAAAAGCCGATCTTTTTAACTAATCCATCACTTTTAAGCTGGAGTAATATACTCCACAAATCCTTTTTATCTGAATCAAGTAGCTGATTAGGCCTGTGCAGAAGAAGTCCTGATAAAGTTTTAACTCCAAGAGTGTTTAATGACTCTTTTACATGTCTTTCAACCCATATTCTTAAATTTCCATAATCATCTGGAATTTCAGGCAGCTTCGTGATTACCTGATAGCCATCTACTCCAATTTCACCCAGGCACTGCTCACTTGATCCATACGCAATGGCTGTGTCTATTGTATCAACCCCATAACTCATGGCATGCGCTAGAATGCCTTTCGCCCCTAATTTATCAACTTGCCCATTAGTATTTGCAATACCGTAATTTATTCCAAATTGAACTGTCCCTAATGCAATCTTCACAACTGTAATGCTTTACGTAGTGAAGAAATAATAACATCTTGCTGCTGATCTGTCATAGTTGGGTACAAAGGTAAACTTATAGCATCTTTGTAGTATTGCTCCGCCTGCTCAAGATCGGTAAAATTAACGCCTGTTTGTTGATAATATGGCTGCGTATGTACAGGTATATAATGTAAATTAACACCTATACCGCTCTTTCTTAAATAGTCAAATACTTGCTTATGTTTGTGTTTATTTTTTAGGCGAATAATATACAAGTGAAAAGCGGAGTATCCGTCATTATGTTGGTATGGAGTGACTAGTGGAATGCCTTTAAGAAGTTCATTGTATCTAGTGGCAAACTCATGTCGACGAGAAACATTATTATTTATTTTTTTAAATTGGCTAACCCCTAATGCTGCCTGCATATCAGTCATACGGTAGTTGTATCCCAATTCTATTTGTTGATAGTACCAATCACCATCTGCTTGTTTTGTCATCTGACTAGGGTCGCGCGTTATTCCATGACTTCGTAATAAAGACATATGTTCTGCAAGCTTATTATTATTGGTTAACGCCATACCGCCCTCACCAGTTGTAATAATTTTGACAGGATGGAAACTAAATACTGTAATATCACTGTACTTACAATTGCCAATTGGCTCATTTAAATACTTACCTCCAATTGCATGAGAAGCGTCTTCAATAATTTTAAAACCATACTCTTTCGAAAGTGCGTGAATAGCTTTCATATCGCAAGACTGCCCACCAAGATGTACCGCTACAACGACTTTTGGCAATCTTCCTAATTCTTTAGCCTTAATAAGTTTCTTTTTTAATGCTTTTGTGCAAAGGTTATATGTAACTGGATCAATGTCAACAAAATCAACTTTTGCTCCACAATAAAGGCCGCAATTCGCTGAAGCCACAAATGTGATCGGACTAGTCCACAACCAATTACCAGTGCCAAGACCTAGAGACAGGCAAGCAAGATGTAGTGCAGAAGTGGCTGAATTAACTGCAACTGCATATTTAGCGCCACAGTATCTAGACACCTCTTTTTCAAACTTTGGAACTTGCGGACCTTGAGTTAAAAAATCAGATTTAAGCACCTCAATAACTGCATCAATATCACCTTGAGTGATATCTTGCCTGCCGTAGGGGATATAAGACTCTAATGCCATAATTTCAAATTCGTGCCTCTAAAATATGAGTCAAATATCAATTTGGCTTCGCTTTCTTTATACTCTCCAGAACTCACGCCTGGCCAATTAGAGATATCACTCTCAAAGATGCATCTTGGGAAGCTCAACTCACAACAAACTGGAATGTTTTTCCAGCCTAAATGCGCCAAAGCTGCTACCCTATGTTTTGCTCCAACCACTCTAAAAATCCATTCTCCAGTATTCGAAACCAAAAAATACCCTCTTGGAAATCCATTATATTCTCTTGTAAATCTATTTTTAATCAAATAACCATTATGCTTAATAGAATTTAAGCAAGTATCCAACCTATTGGCTTCTAATTTTAACTTACTATTACTGACTGGTCCAAATGCTGAATGACCATGCCCCTCACCCATACCATGCTCTACAGCAATATTTTTTTTACAATCATCCGACCAAGGAAGGTCTGTCTGTTTACTATTTGTATCAAAAATAAAATGTTTTTCATAAATTGTACTAGGGGTGTGGTTGCTATAATAATTGCTCAATGCAGTAATTCCGTCTTTGTAGTATTGCATAAAATGATGTTGAGAATAACTGTATGCTTGCCCTCCATGGTGTCTAATTTTGTCTAGCGGTATATTAAACACGGGAGCACTAGTCGAATAAAAAATCTGCTTAAAATCTACGTTATCTGCTTTATTAACTTCTACATATCTTGCATTATTTTCATCTTTTTTATAAACCTTATAAATATAAATAATAAAATCCATCAGCAAGGGCGGGGCCACCCTAAAAATAATTCTCTTTATTGTATAAAGACGCATCTTTACTTACATTGGTTTGAAATTCGGATCAACATTTTCTTTAATTAGCGTACCAAGCTGTTCAACTGATAAAAATTCTGTATTAGTACCAGAACTATATGAAAACCCCTCTCCCACAGGCTCTCCATTAACCATTTGGCAATATTTCTTAACCGAATATTTACCTGCACTTGGTAAAATTGCATAATAAACTCCCAAATCAACCGTATTTAGGCTATCACTTTCTGTGATCATCTCTTCATGTATTTTTTCTCCGGGCCTTATGCCAACATTGACAAGCTTACTACTTGGAGAAATCGCTTTTGCTAAATCGGTAATTAAATAAGATGGAATCTTTGGTACGAAAATCTCACTACCCTTTGAATTCTGCAAAGCCCATAACACCATCTCAACACCATCTTTGAGTGATATATTAAAGCGCGTCATCCTGGGGTCTGTAATAGAAAGTGAACCTTCTATTCTTTTATCAATAAAAAATGGGATTACTGATCCACGCGAACCCATAACATTGCCATAACGAACCACAGAAAAAAATAAATCTCTATTGCCTTTATATCTATTAGCCGCAACGAAAAGCTTATCACTACATAGTTTTGTTGAGCCATATAAATTAATTGGCGCTGCTGCTTTGTCCGTTGAGAGTGCAACAACTCCCTTTACATCGGTATCCAAACACGCCTCAATCAAGTTTTCTGAACCAAGAATATTAGTCTTTATGAATTCAGTTGGATTATATTCTGCTGCAGGAACCTGCTTTAACGCAGCTGCATGTATAACATAATCAATACCTTCCAATGCCCTCCTTAAACGATTAACATCTCTGATGTCGCCTATAAAATATCTCATGCATGGGTATTTCTCTTCTGAAAATTTTTGAGCCATGTCAAATTGCTTAAGCTCATCACGACTGAATATAACCAGTCTCTCAATTTCTGGATATCTATAAAGTATCTCTTCAACCAAAGCCTTACCTAAACTTCCAGTACCGCCTGTAATTAATAATGATTTTTTATTCAACATATTTTTCCTTTTTTTTAAATTTATTTACCTTTCGACATACTCTTGAAACTAGCATTCCTTTCAATTAATTCATCGAAATTACCTTGATCCTCTATTTTCCCATCCTCTAGGATATAAATACAATCACATGTCCGTACTGTAGAAAGTCTATGTGCAATCATGATAATAGTTTTTTTCTGTCCAAGTCTGTGCACTGCTTCCATTACTGATCGCTCAGTCACACTATCTAATGCACTCGTAGCCTCGTCAAAAATAAGGACCTCTGGGTTGTAATACAATGCCCTGGCAATACCAATACGTTGACGTTGCCCACCCGATAATCGCACACCTTGTTCACCAACTTTTGTGTGATATCCATTTGGTAATTTTTCAATAATAAACTCATGTAAATTTGCAATTTTAGCGGCACTCTCTACAGCCTCATAATCAATGCTATTCGAATCATGTCCAAATGCAATATTAGCTGCAATAGTGTCATCTGAGAGGTAGATTTGTTGCGGCACGTAACCAATAGTTTTTTGCCAAGCGCGAACATTCTCAGAATTAATTAACATGTTGTCAACTTCTACGCATCCACTATTTGGCTGTAACAATCCTAGAATTATATCTACTATCGTAGTCTTTCCAGATCCGGTACTACCAACAAATCCAACTGTAGTTTTTACTGGTATATTTAAACTAATACCATTAATTGCTGCTGCTTCTTGGCCTGGGTATTGGAAATTAATATCACTTAAAGAGATGTGTTGATTTATCCCTAGTGGCCTTGCTTCCTGTAATGATAGCTCTTCAATATCAGGCTGATTTAACAGCTCCAAATCATCATACAGAATATTTAAGGCTGAAGTGGAAAAGCGTAATGTAGTGACCTGGCTATAAACTTGCTGTAATGCTGGCATTAACCGATAAGCCGCAAGAGTATATAGGGCTAATATCGGTATTATCTCTGAAAAACCATCATGATTTTTCATCAGATACAGAATCACTAACAACATTCCTCCAAAGGCTAAAATTTCCATTAAAAACCTAGGCATTTTCCCAATAATATGTTGTGTAGCAGTGTGTTTGGCATAACGCAATGAAGGGTCAACAAAACGATTCAATAAAGTATTTTCAAGTCCATAAATTTTAATATCTTTAATGCCAGTAAACCCTTCTTGAATTATTTTGAAGCGTTCTTTATTAGCCAAAACACGATCTTCTCCAAGATTGCTCAAATGTTTACGCAGAAAAAAATATGTTGCTGCATAGATTCCTCCAAGTCCACTACCAACAAACATTGCCAGCCATGGATCAACAATAACAAGTAGAATCATAATAGATAATGTAACTGCACTATATGCAATTACCATTATCAATGGAAATAATGCCCCACTAATTACAGCATTAGCTTCAGATAGAATCGCTTTACCAATATCAGAGCTATGTCTATTTAAAAACCAACTATATGATTGCCTAAGATACCCGGAGACCAATTGACGACCAAGTGAAAAGTTACACTGTTGTGCGTATCGTTCAAGAGTGTATATAGTCCATGCCTTGAAAAGAGTGGAAAGCAACATAGTAAAAAATACTATCACCCCCAATAAGAACATAAAGTCTTCTATGTCTATAGGCTTATTATCAACTCTAGAGAATCCAGAAAAATCATAGAATTCTGATAGATATACATTGCTAGATACAACATCTGGGTTCGCAATAACCGCCATGAATGGTGCTATCGAAGCTACACCGGCAGTATCTAATATCGCCATAATGAGAACCATTAATAATAACACCCTTCCCCTTCTCTGCTCAGCCGGCAAAAGTAATTTATAAATTTTTTTTATTACACTAATCATTTTTTATTACTCTATATAAGCATGCCCTAAGAGAATCATGCCAAGAAAAAATAGGTATATTTAAATTACTTATTATTTTATCCATGTTCATTGCTGTGCTCTTTGGTCTACTAGCGAGTGTTGGATATTGTTCTGTTGACATTGGCTTAACCTTACAATCTATTTCTGTTATTTTAAAGATTTCTTTAGCAAACTCATACCAACTTATCTCACCCTCATTTGAGTAATGGTAAATCTGTGTCGTTTGATCTGACTCACTAAATTCTTTATTCTCTATAATTTCTAATACTGCATTTGCTAAATCAGTTGCATAAGTAGGCGAACCTATTTGATCGCTCACTACATTTAATTCATCTCGTTCTCTTCCCAGGCTTAACATGGTTTTAACAAAATTTTTGCCAAACTCTGAATACACCCAACTAGTCCTGATAATAATAGCATTGGTAGGCATCGCTTCTCTCAGCACTTTTTCTCCAGCTAATTTGGTTTCTCCATAAATGTTAATGGGATTGGTTTTATCAGTCTCAGTATATGGCTTGTCACTTTCTCCATCAAAGATATAATCAGTTGAGAGGTGTATTAATTTTATTTTTTGTTTATTGGCTATCTGTGCCAACTGCTTAACTGCTAGATGATTAACTTGATTAGCAAGCTCTTGCTCTTCTTCTGCCTTATCAACTGCTGTATAAGCTGCACAATTAATAATAATGTCGAATTTATTATTATTAAAGTAGTTTGCAACTCCTTCTTCTTGGCTTAAATCTAACTCACCTCTACCAACAAAGACAAACTCATTAAGGTTTTGATTGGTATTCGTTTCAGTACTGTTAGCACTGATTGCTTTATGAATAGATTTTCCTAATTGGCCATTCTTGCCTGTTACTAAAATTCTCATTATTAGCTATTTAAATAAATCTTTAGCATTGGCTAAAGATGGGTGAGTTTTATCTTTATCTGAGAGTTGCAAGAGTTCTAGTGGTAGTTGCCAATCAATGGCTAATTCACTATCATCAAATGCAATACCTCTGTCATGCTCTGGTGCGTAGTAATTATCAACTTTATAGGCGAATGTTGCGCTATCACTAAGTACAACAAATCCGTGAGCAAAGCCGTGCGGTACAAAAAGTTGATGCTTATTATTTGCCGTTAACTCTACAGCTACATGTTGGCCAAAGGTTGGGCTAGATTTACGTATATCAACAGCTACATCTAGAACACTACCTTTAATCACTCTTACTAGCTTAGCTTGAGTGTAAGGTGGTAGTTGATAGTGAAGACCCCTAAGTACGCCTTTAGTGGACTTAGATTCATTATCCTGTACAAAGTTAACTTTGTATCCGATAGCCTTATCAAATAAATCCTGCCTAAAGGTTTCTACAAAATAGCCTCTATCATCACCATGTACAGTGGGTTCGATGAGTATTACATCAGCAATTGACTGTGGGATAAACTTCAATTGACCTCCTCTACACGTCTGAGCAGATATTGTCCATATTGATTCTTAACCAATGGTTGTGCCAGTTCTATGAGTTGTTCTTTATTAATATAACCTTGCTCAAAAGAAATTTCCTCAATGCAGGCTACTTTTAAGCCTTGCCTTCTCTCTATAGTTTCAATAAAAGTTGAGGCCTCTAATAAGCTCTCGTGTGTCCCGGTATCAAGCCAAGCATATCCTCTACCCATAAGCTCAACAGTTAAGCGCTCTTCGCTTAAATACATTTGATTCACGGTAGTGATCTCTAACTCACCTCTGTCAGATGGCACAACCTCAGCAGCTTTCTTAACCACATCATTCGGATAGAAGTAAAGACCAGTTACCGCATAGTTGCTTTTAGGATGGACTGGCTTTTCTTCAATGCTTAGTGCTTTACCGGTAGAGTCAAAATCAACTACACCATAACGCTCAGGATCATTAACGTGATAACCAAATACTGTTGCCATGTTTTTGTCTTTGGCATTTGATACAGCATTAGCCAACATATCGGTTATACCGTGGCCATAATAGATATTGTCACCCAAGATTAAACAAGCATCGTCATCACCAATAAAATCTTTACCTAAAATAAATGCTTGGGCTAGACCGTCAGGGGAAGGTTGCACAATATATTCAAACTTCATGCCAATATCAGAGCCATCACCAAGAAGTTGCTCAAATCTTGGCAGGTCTTCAGGGGTGGAGATAATAAGCACTTCTTGAATGCCAGCTAGCATTAGAATCGACAAGGGGTAATAAATCATTGGCTTATCATAGATAGGCATAAGTTGCTTTGACACACCTTTAGTGAGCGGATAAAGGCGAGTGCCTGAGCCGCCTGCTAGGATTATTCCTTTCATGATTTAACCACTCCTAACCTTTTACCCTGATAACTTCCATCTTGCACATGTCCACACCAGGTTTTGTTATCCAAATACCACTGGACAGTTTTCTTAATACCTGTTGCAAATGTCTCATCTGGTGTCCAGTTTAATTCATCTGCTATCTTAGTGGCATCTATAGCATATCTAACGTCATGTCCAGCTCTATCACCTACATAGGTGATAAGCTGTTCATATTGTTCAATACCATTAAGCTTACTTGGTGCTAGCCCATCTAAGATACGACATACTGTTTTAACAACATCAATATTTTGTAATTCATTATGTCCACCAATATTGTATGTTTCACTGATCTTGCCGGTTAATGCTACATGTAATAATGCTTTTGCATGATCATCAACATATAGCCAATCTCTTATTTGTTTACCATTGCCATAGATTGGTAAATCTTTACCTTCTAGAGCATTGAGAATAATCAATGGAATAAGCTTTTCAGGGAACTGATAAGGGCCATAATTATTAGAACAATTGGTAATTAGTGTTGGGAATTTAAAAGTACGCTGCCATGCACGTACTAGATGATCAGAGCTTGCTTTGGCTGCAGAGTAAGGGGAGCTTGGTGCGTATGATGTCTCTTCAGTAAAAAGATCATTCGTGCCTTCAAGATCGCCATAAACTTCATCAGTAGATACATGATGGAATTTAAAGCTATTTTTTTTGTCACTTTCTAGATTGGACCAATAATCTCTAGCCTCCTCAAGTAATACATAAGTACCAACAATATTAGTTTGGATAAATTCACCAGGGCCATCAATTGATCTATCCACATGTGATTCAGCAGCTAAATGCATCACAATGTCTGGTTGATGTTCATTAAATACACGTTTAATCTCATTAGCATCGCAGATATCTACTTGTTCAAATGTATATCTTGTGTCATTTTCAATTGAAGCTAGAGATTCTAAATTACCAGCATAAGTGAGCTTGTCAACATTGACGACACTGTGATTGGTATTATCAATAATATGGCGAATAACGGCAGAGCCTATAAAGCCGGCTCCGCCTGTGATTAGTATTTTTTTATTGCTCATTATATTCTTTATACCAAACCGCAAAATTCTCCACACCCTGCTTAACACTCATACTTGGCTTGTAGCCAAACTGCTCTACTAGATCATCTACATCTGCATAAGTATCTGGCACATCGCCAGGTTGAAGTGGTAGTAGCTCTTTCTCTGCTTTTTTGCCTAGCGAGGTTTCCAGTGCTTCAATGTAATCCATGAGCTCTACTGGATTGTTATTACCAATATTATAAACCCTGTACGGGGCACTACTCGTTGCAGGATCCGGGTTATTACTATCCCAATCTGGGTTTGCTGGTGCAGGTCTGTCTAATATTCTGATAATACCTTCTACGATATCATCAATATAGGTGAAGTCTCTACGGTGTTTACCGTAGTTAAACACCGTAATAGGCTCATCATTCATAATCGCTCTGGTGAACTTTTGTAGGGCCATGTCTGGTCTGTCGTAAGGACCATACACAGTAAAGAATCTTAAGCCTGTAGTGGGTAGATCATAAAGATGAGAGTAAGTATGTGCCATTAGTTCGTTAGCTTTCTTAGTAGCTGCGTACAGACTTACTGGGTGGTTAACTGCGTCATGGGTTGAGAATGGCTGCTTGGTGTTAAGACCATAAGTAGAGCTTGATGATGCATACACAAGGTGTCCTACTGTGTTATGTCGACATCCTTCTAGAATGTGTGCAAAGCCAACTAAGTTAGTATCAATGTAGGCTAATGGATTCTCAATAGAATATCTAACACCTGCTTGTGCTGCTAAGTTTACGACTGCATTAAATTGTTGATCTTTAAAGAGCTTAGCCATCGCTTCACGATCTTCAAGGTTCATTCTAATGTGAGTGTAGTTTGGATGATCAGCGTGTCGTGCAAGACGCGCTTCTTTTAAGGCAGGATCATAATAGTCATTATGATTATCAATACCCACGACTTCATCTCCTCTATCAAGCAGCCTAATGGAGAGTGCTGAACCGATAAAGCCTGCTGAGCCTGTAACTAATACTTTCATATAATTATTTTTTTAATTTATTGTTTTTTTTGTACTTAATTAGTTATTTATTTAACTAATCAGAGTTAAATAAATCCCTTGTATAAACCTTGTCTTTAACATCATTAAGCTCATCTACCATTCTATTAGCAACAATCACATCACTTATTTGCTTAAAGTCTTCTAAATTGTCAATAATCTTTGAATGGAAGAACTCATTCTCACCTTGCTCCGATAGTACCGGCTCATAAATAACCACTTCAATGCCCTTGGCTTTAATGCGCTTCATGATACCTTGAATGCTTGATGCTCTAAAGTTATCAGAGCCTGTCTTCATGATTAGCCTATGAACGCCAACAACCTTCGGTTGTTTGGCAATGATAGAATCTGCGATAAAGTCTTTACGCATCGAATTAGCATCAACAATGGCACTGATTAAAGCATTCGGTACATCTGCATAATTGGCTTTAAGCTGTTTAGTGTCTTTTGGCAGACAATAGCCACCATAGCCGAATGATGGGTTGTTGTAGTGTGATCCAATTCTCGGATCAAGGCCTACACCTTCAATGATTTGTTTTGAGTTTAGGTTGTGCGTTTCTGCGTATGAGTCTAACTCATTAAAATATGACACGCGCATAGCTAAATAAGTATTACTAAAAAGCTTAACCGCCTCTGCCTCAGTAGAATTTGTAAATAAGACATCTATATCTTCTTTAATAGCGCCTTCTTGCAGAAGGTCTGCAAACACTTTAGCCCTGTCTGATTGTTCACCCACGATAATACGCGATGGATATAGATTATCGTGCAATGCCAAACCTTCTCTTAAAAACTCTGGCGAGAAGATAATGTTATCGCAATTAAACTTCTCTTTAATACTTTGAGTGTAGCCAACTGGAACGGTTGATTTGATAATCATCACTGCATTAGGATTAATGTTAATAACATCTTGGATAACCGCTTCTACCGAAGCGGTATTAAAGTAGTTGTTAGCAGTGTCATAATCAGTAGGTGTGGCAATGATGACAAAATCAGCATTTTTATAGGCTAATTCTTTGTCTAGTGTGGCTGTAAAGTTATGGTTTTTATTAGCTAGAAAATCTTCAATTTCAGCATCGACAATAGGGGAGATCTTGTTATTAAGTTGCTCAATCTTCTCGGGGATGATATCAAGCGCAATGACTTCATGGTTTTGAGATAGGAGCATGGCGCTGGAAAGACCAACGTAACCAGTGCCGGCTATGGTTATTTTCATTGAAATACTCCTGATAATTCTTTATTTAAGTTTTTGATGGTATTATTTATTTTCCCTTGTTTCGGGCTCGCAAAACCTTCAAAATTCAATAACAGTAGTTTTAATAACGATAATGGCTACTATCGATAATTAAAGATGCGCAGGTTTAATCTCGCACTTAATTGTCATACATATGAAACACCGATCTTATCCGCTACCACCATTAACTTTTTATCCATGGTTAA
>Ga0233445_1001025_pt1 | contig 23503 bp, 38 predicted proteins | sample SI_124_October20_5_FD_182779 | JGI IMG/M metagenome (GOLD analysis project Ga0233445, IMG submission 182779) | Seawater microbial communities from Saanich Inlet, British Columbia, Canada - SI_124_October2016_100_MG | ecosystem: Environmental > Aquatic > Marine > Inlet | place: Canada: British...
GGGTTGACTAATGGAACAGCACAAATAAAAATAGTTGCATCTTCTGCCGATGCTGTATATTATGTTGATGATGTAAGTATCAAAGAAGTACAAGGCTTTGAAGCTCCTAAAGTTGATGGAAGTGGAGATTTAGAAAGAGAGGCTTACAAGCTTGTTGAAGATACGAGTAGTGGTCTGCATTATATAACAAAAAGTTTAACATCGGTACTTACCCCATCAGCTGATTACTCTCATTCATTTTTTGTTAAAAAGGGTGAAAGATATAAAATAAAAATAGTTGATGGTGCTGATGGTTCATATTACGCCTCTTATAATTTAGTTACAGGATTATTGATTGATGAGGGTAGTAATACAAATGGAAAAACTAAAATAACACAATTGTCTAATGGCTGGTATAGATTAACATTAACATCAAATCAGGCTACTAATGTAAGATATCCTACTCTTGTTATGTTAAATGATGATTATACTTCTGGTGGTAGCCCATCCTACACAGGCGATGGCACATCAGGAATATATATTGCCTACGCACAACTTGAAGAAAGCGATTATGCAAGTAGTCTAATGCTACCAACAACTGAGGGAAGCACAACAAGTAGGGTAGCTGATGCAGTTACAAATGCTGGTAATCAAAGTTTGTTTAATAGTGAAAGTGGAGTTTTGTTTTTAAATATTGCTGCTTTGGTTGATGAAGGGTTAACTACTGACAAATGGATTGCATTGAGTGATGGAACTTCAAGCAGTAGTTTAAGGATTGCGTTTAGTGGAGGTGCGAATACTATTAGAGCATATCTAAATGTTGGAGGTGCTGCACAGTCAGATATGACATTCACGATTGCTGATGTTACTGAATTTTCAAAGGTTGGATTTCGTTACGCAGTTGATGATTTCAGTCTTTGGGTAAATGGTGTGGAAAGGGCAACCGATACAAGTGGAAGTGTATTTTCAGCAAACACATTAAATGAACTTGCTTTTAATAATGGAGGTGGCGGTACGGGGTTCTACGGCAAAACAAAAGCACTTGCAGTATTTGATTATTTGAGTGATGCAGAAATGGTAACATTAACAACAGTATAAAAAATGATATATAGGTTAAGTTTTACAACAAAAGATGAGTGGCTTTCGGTTAGAAATACTTTTGTATTACCTGATGAAGATGGTAATTATCCAAGTGGTTCAATATATACTGCTCAAATTGTAGATGGAACTATAACAGTTAGGGAAGTTGGTCATGTGCCATATCCACCAGAATACGATGAGGAGGGTAATATAATTAAGGAAGGTGGATTCTATACAGATTGGGCTGTGGATATTGTAAGCGATTATGACTTGCCTGTAAGCAAATATATAATAGAAGATAAACATTGGTATAACGAGTGGGTGTAATGGAACATTTAAGGACTGTTTTAACAACTTTGGGGGGTGGTATTGTTTCTTTTGCCAACTTTAAATTGATGAGTATTTCTGTTACAGAACAAATGGAGGTGGCAAATGGAGTTATTGGTATGCTAGTAGGTTTGTTAACTATGGCTTATTTAATGATAAAAATAGCTAAAATAAAAGATGATAAAAATCCCCGCAAGTAAAAGATTAAGATTTTCAATTGCTGTTATTATTGTCAATTTCTTAATTGGTGGATTTGGAATTTATCATGTTGCTGATCTGTCAGATTTGGGAATGTTTTTAGCGTTATCCAATAGCCCGTTATATGTGTATATTTTGGGCGATACATTTAGACCATCAAATAATAAAAAGCATGAAATATAAAATAAAGCGGGGAAACCATTTTGCAAATTTCACATGGAATCGGTTGTTTCCATTTGTATCAAATAAAATATCCGGGGTTGTTCATTTTTCTCATTCCAGTTTGATTAAAGAATTAATACCAGGGTGGAATAAATTAACCGGTATTTCATCATTTAAAATCCATGAAAATTCTGCAAGATTAGTATGGCGGAGTGATGGCGGTAAAATAAATATTGCGGGATATGTTTATTATAATGGTGTTAGGAATGAAATGTTGATTACATCATTACAACCTGGCATCTATTATAAATATTCCATTGAATATAAACATAAAAGTTATATCATTACAATAAACAATAAAACAATCATGATGCCTGGCAAAATTGGGTTTTGTAAATTTAGATGTTACCCGTTTTTTGGGGGGCGAAGTACAGCCCCGGAAGACATATATATTGAATTATGAAAATAAATTATTATCAACAACAATTTGTTTTAAATGTAGCAAAATTAATTTTATATGCTGATGCCATAGGAGTAAAATTAACATTTGGAGAAGCGTACCGATCAAAAGAACAGCAACAAATTTATTTTGATAAGGGGTTAACCCGGACATTAAACAGTAACCACATGAAAAGATTAGCGGTTGATTTTAATTTTTTTATTCGCGGTGAATTAATATATCGGCATGATCTGATTGATCAGCTTGGAGAATTTTGGGAAAAGCTAAATGAAAAAAACAGATGGGGCGGTAATTTTAATTCAATCCTGGATACCCCACATTTTGAAATGCATTTATAATTATGGAAAAAGTAATGTTTTATACCCGTTTAAATTTAATGTATCTATTAATTTCATCCGTTTTAATGTTAAATCCAAATCCAATAAAATACATGGCAATTTTATTTGTGTTCATTTTTGTTGCTGAAGTGATCCAGGGAATTTTTAACCATGATAAAAATTTTAAAGATTAAAATTTGGTAAATAATATAAAATATTTACTTTTTATAATTATTTTATTCCTGGTTATAATTCTACAAAGAAATTGTAACAACAAAAAAACAATTGTTGATCCTATAATAATTATTGATACTGTTTATAAAATCCATCCGGATACAATAATTTATAACCAAATAATAACAGATACAATTTTTGATACTGTTTTTATTGTCAAAGATTACCAGGCAAAAAAGGTTTTTATTGATACAATTTATTTTTATCAAAAATCATTTGCCATTTTAACCGATACAGTTAGCCGTAATAGAATAATTAACCGGCAATTAAAATTCTCATATTATAAACCAATTCCAAAAAATCAATATTATATCGGATTGGGCATTAATGGATCAGCGGTTGGTTTTGGTGCTGGTCCGCAATTTGCATTTATTAATAAGAAGCAGCATTTATATGTTGGCGGTTACGATATAATAAATAAAAGAGTTTTTATTTCAGTTTTTTGGAAAATAAAATTATAAAAAATGAATTGTGAAAAATGCGGAAGTTCAAAGGTTATTAAAAAAGGAAGGCGGGGCGGTAAGCATAGAATTAAATGCAAAGAGTGTAAAAGCTGGTCCACATTATTAATTAATGATTCTGAAACATGCCAAAATGATACTGGTTATTCAGATTATTTAAATAATGATTCATTTAAAAATTATTGTACAGAAAATGGGATTGATATGAAGCTGGTGAAATCGGCAAAATATGTCAATCACCAGGGGCAGCAAGCATTTAACATTGTTTTGGACTATGAAAAAAAAGATGATCTAAAAATTACAGAAAAATTAATTAGTAAAATTATAAATGATTCAGCTAAAAAGGTCAAGCGCAATGTAACATCCAAAAATAAGGCGGGAAAAAAGTTATTGCGATTAATAATAACAGATGTTCATATTGGAATGACAACCAACAAAGCTGGAAATTCTTTATATGGTGGAAAATGGGATCGTGATGAATTATTTTTGCGATTAGATAAAATTATTTCTGTTTTAAAAGATTTGGCAAGTGATTTTGATGAATTACATATAATTGATTTGGGTGATTATGTTGATGGGTGGAATGGAAAAACAGTAAGAAAACAGCATGATTTGCACCAAAACATGACCAATGAACAAATGTTTGAAAATGCTGTTGTTTTTAAAGATCAGTTATTGAATAACTGTTATCCATTATTTAATCATGTTGAAATGTTTAATATTTGCAATGATAATCATGCGGGGAGTTTTGGATATATTGTAAATTATGCCGTTAAGGAGTTAGCGAAAATTAAATATAATATAACTGTTACAAATTATCAAAAATTCATTAACCATTATACTTGGGGAAACCATGTTTTTGTTTTATCGCATGGCAAAGACAGGGAAAATTTAAGATTTGGTTTTAAACCACATATTGATCCAGGCGGCATTTCCAAAATTGAAGAGTATTTAAAAGCAAATGATTTAATGAACCGGGATTTTAATGTAACTTTTGAAAAAGGTGATTCCCATCAATTATTATTGGATTATTCAGCATCAGATGATTTTGATTATTTTAATTACCTGGCATTATCTCCCAGCAGCGATTGGGTGCAAACTAATTTTAAAAAAGGATCATCCGGGTTTGTAATTATGGAAATATCCGGTAAAAACAAAAGAATTACCCCATATTTTTTTGATTGGAAAGTATAAAATAATTGTTTTTTGTTACTGACATGATACATATTGTGTTATAATGATTGATAATCAATAGTTTATTTAGTCCCGTCCAGACCGCTTCAGCCACCTTTTTAGGTGGCTTTTTTTATGCCCAAAAATCCTAAATTGTATGTTATTGTATGTTATTGCATAGTTTTTGTACATTTACAGAGAAATGAAATACACATATAATATACAATATTATACAATAGTATATAATTTTTTTGTTACAATTGAGATACCGCACTAAATAAATAACTGCATATTGTACCACATTTTAAAATTGTGTACCATATTTTAATATTTGTATCATATTTTTAAATCTAATTCCTGGACCATGAAAACAATTGTAACATATAAATTAATCTTTGATAGAAGAAAACATGCAATTAAAACAGGATGTGGAGTTGTTGAATTGGTTGTTTATTTTAAAAATCAAAAAAGAATTTGGATTAATACAAAGCTAAAAATCAAAAAAGAACATTGGAATGATAGTAAAAAAATGGTAACCGCAAAAAATGATCAATATTATAATCACAATATATATTTGAATAATTTTAAAAATGAAATTATAGAATATGAATATGATCTATTAAAAAAGGGATCAAAATTAACCCCGGATATTTTAAAAAGTTTTTTAAAAAAAGGTAATGATCCATCATTTATTGATTACTGTTTTGAAAAATTGAAGATTATAGATATTACAATATCAACAATGAAATCACAAAAAAGATCAATTAATATTTTAAAAGAATTTAATCCAGGATTAAATTTTAATGATCTTAACCCGGAATTTGTTGATTTATTTAATAATATGTTAAATAAACGCAAATACAGCCCTGGAACAAAATGGAAAATAAATAAGGATATTATAAAATTTGTAAACCTGGCAATTAGGGATAAAAAAATTGATCAAAATGAACATCCATTTGAATATTTTAAAAACATAAGACCAAAACCAAACCATGATTATTTAACTTTTAAAGAATTAGAACAAATTGAAATGCTGGAATCAACAGGATTTGAAAGGGTTGATTTAATAAAAGACATGTTTTTATTTGCATGTTATACCGGTTTACGATATTCAGATTTATTTGGGCTTAATTACAGCGATTTTAACAAGCGGGATGGCGGTTTGGTGCTGGTGCTGGAAAGAATGAAAAAAGTGGATAAGAGAGTATTTCTAAGGCTATATGAATTATTTGATGGTAAACCGGAAAGGTTGATATTACCATATTATAAACAGCATAAAAAAAATAAATTTATTTTTGGAAAAAAGATTTCCAACCAAGAAATGAACCAGGGTTTAAAAATTATTCAATCCGCTATAAATACTAACAAAACAATTACTGTTCATTTAGCGCGCCATACTTTTGGAACATTATATTCCAAAACATCCGGATCAATTTTTGATGTTATGAAAGCAATGGGAATATCAAAATATGAAACAGCAAAAGTTTACATTGATTTAAGTTTAGAACTATAACGCCATTGATTTTACTTTGCTTTTTTGGGGGTATATTTCTATAACTTTACCTGGTTCACAAACTTTAGATTCTGTCTTAAAAATTTCATTGCGTTTATATGAAATATATCCTAGTGTTTTTGTTAAACTTGATATAATTAAATTTAATTTTTTAATCTGTAATTCTAAAGATTTAATGTAATTTTCATTAATCTCATTTTTGGAGTCAGCTGCCATTTTTTAATACTTTTTTGGTTACTTTTTCATTTTCTTGAGTTGATTTGGTTGTTAAATTTTGAATTATTTCTGCTAATTTTTCTAATTGGTCATTTGAAAATTCAATTTGTTTTAATAATTTTTCAATGGTCGTTTGTAAATGTTTTGATAACTCTTTGTATTCATTTTGATCATCAGAAATTTCATTAATCATATCCAACATTTCAAATAATTTTAACCTGGAATTGTAATTTAAAGTATTGGTTTTAATTCCTTTAATTAATCCCGCATAAGTATAGCCTAATTTTTTAGCTACATCCTGGATTCTTAATCCTTTGGATTTTATTACCGCTTTTATTTGATTGTATTCCAATTATTTATAAATTAATTTAATATTATATCAACTTTTTATCAATTATGTTGATTTTTTGTTTATATTTGTACAATATTATATACTTAATATCAACTTTGTTCAAATATATATAAAATATATAATATACATCATATAATTTATAAAAATATGGAAAATATTACAGATAATGTTTTAATCAGATTGGAAAAAAAACTGGATTATATCATTGAAAAGGGATTATTGGCAGAAAAAAAAGAAGATAAAATTTTAACTGCTGGTGAAATCCTGGCTGCGTTAAATGTGAGTTCTTATGGATCATTTTTGAACCGGAAAGAAAAATTAATTGAATTTGGGATGTTTAAAAATGGGCATTGGCGCATGAGATCAACAGATTTGGAACGATATTTAAATGCTAAACAAAAATAATTTTATTATGAAATCTTTAATGACAATTAACCAACTTTTGGATGAAATTAATGAATTAAAAATTGATTCCATAACCCCAGCAATTGGGAAAATCCGCCAAAACTTAATAAACCATAAAAAAGAAAGCGCAAAAGGTGGTTTAATAAAAGTGGACCAAACCCATTCAATTATGTTATTAATATCACATGCTAAATTAATGTCTATGGACATTAAAAGAATAGCGATTGAAACCGCTGCGCACACATATAATTAATAAATCTGTATTATGCAAAAAAGAACACAAAATGATTTAATTATTGATGCTTTGGAAGATGGGAATAAATTAACCGGGCTGGATATTTTTACCCGTTTTAACTGCATTTCTTACAAAGATCGTATTTGGGAATTAAGAAAACAAGGTTATGCGATCAAAACAGAATGGATTAAAACCAAATCCGGAAAAAGAGTTGCACTATATTCTGTAAATAATTAAATATGCCAGGAATAGTTTACTTAAATACATTTATGAATGTATTAGAATCCGCGCCAAAACTGCAAAAAACTTTTAATGTTAGCCGGGATAATATACTGTCAAAAAAACGAACCAGGAAAATTGTAATGATCAGACATATTTTAATGTATTTGGAGCACAAAGAACATTATAGAGAATGGGAGCAGCCCGGTTGGTCCATTATTGGGAAATATTATAACCGCCATCATTGCTCAATTATGCATGCGACAAAGGTTGTTGAAAATGAAATCAAACATTACCCGGATTTTAAATTGCTAGTTGATGAAATCCAGCAAATAATTTGGGGTGAAATAAGATATTAATAAAATTAAGATTGTAATAATATGGGAAAAAGATTTATTGATACCGAAATGTTTAAAGATACATTTATTAGGGGCTTGGAAGCCCCTTTAAAGCCCCTTTGGGTGTACCTTTTTTGTGATTGTAATGCCGCGGGAATTTGGAATGTTGAAATGGATGTTGCCAAATTGCGCTGCGGGATCAATATTGATTATCCGGATGATAAAATTTTAGCTGCATTTGAAAGTAAAATTATGTTAATTGCGGATGGTGAAAAATGGTTTATCCCCAGCTTTGTTAAAATCCAATATAACAATGAATTAAGGACCAATAACCCAGCATTAAAAAAGGTAATAAAAGAGTTGGATTTTTATGGTTTATTAACTGAAATTGATGATGAAACTTTTACTTTAAAACAAAGCCCCTTTGAAGCCCCTTTAAAGCCCCTTTTGTATTTAAAAAAAGGTAGTAAGGAAGAAGAAAAAGAAAAGGAAAAGGAAGAAGAAAAGGAAAAAGAAAAAGAAAATAAAAAAGAAAAAGAAAAAGTTTTAATAATGCCATTTACATCTGATAATTTTATTCACCATTGGCAGCTTTGGAAAAATTACCGGAAAGAAATGGGAAAGAAAAAATATCAAATAATTGGTGAACAATCAGCATTATCATCATTATCAAAAAAGAGTGATGGTAATGAAAACACAGCGGTTAATATAATCAACCAATCAATGGCAAATGGTTGGCTGGGGTTTTTTGAACTTAAACAAAAAAATGATCATGGAACAACAACTGATTTACTTAAAAGAACATTACAAAGAATTAACAGTTAAAAATGCCGGCAAATTAAGTAAGCGGGCAACTAGCTTGATGGAAGTTTGGGAATCTAATGAACTATCATTTGCTCAAATAAAATTATTACGCGGTGAAAAAGAAGTAAAATCAATTTTAGCGGTTGAAATTGCAATTATGGTTGATCTGTTAAAGGCTGATGTCCAGGATCGGCAAATGATTTACATGGTTGAAATCATTTTAAAAGATTTTTATCATTACACAATCAGCGATTTAACGGCATTAACATCCAGGTTGGCAAAAAATAATCCATACGGCAAACCGGTGCTGCAAAATATTTTGCATGAATTAAATCAATATTCTGTTGAAAAAGATGAATTTGCTGTTACCCAAAGAATAAAAGAGTGCAGCAAACATAAAATTGAACATCCAAATGAAGATAAATTTTTTAAGATGTACCAAAGATTAAAAAATAAAACTAAAAAACCCGAAATGGACCAAAAACAAAAAGACCAAATTGCGATAAAAGAAAACCAGGTTAAAATTGAAGAAATGAAAAAACTTTATGGAATCAATATTTGAATGGGAAATGGTAATTAATGCAAAGGATTGTGATTGGGATGGAAAAGAATTAAAATATGTGATGAGTACAAATTTTACAAAATGGTTTTTAGGAAATATAAAAAATGAAGGATACCCAAACCAAATCAGCGTACAAGGTAAAACATTAAAAAAGTTTAAACGCGTTGGTTTATCTTTTGGGTATGATTTATATGTAAATGGTGAATGGTTGTTAAAAATATATAACAGAAAGAATGAAGAAAAAGATGGATAATATAATGGTTGACATTGAAACTTTGGGTAACAAATCCAATTCTGTAATATTATCAATAGCAGCTGTTTATTTTGATTTGCAAACTGGGAAAACGGGAAAAGAATTTACAACAAATATTGATATTCAAAGCTGTTTGGATGCTGGTTTAAAAATTGATGCAGATACTGTTAAATGGTGGTTATCTCAAAATGAACAAGCCAGGGAAAAAATATTATGTAATGATGCACCATTATTGATTGCCGGTTTAAAAAACTTTGGAAGATTTTTAAATTCTGATGCATTTGTTTGGGGTAATTCAGCGCGATTTGATTTGGGTATTTTAGAAAATGCATACCAAGCATTTAACATTAATATCCCCTGGAAATGGCATAGGGAAATGGATGTGCGAACATTGGCACTATTATATCCAAAAACGAAATCATCAATTGATTTTATTGGATTAAAACATTATCCGATTGATGACTGTAAACATCAAATAAAATATTTGTGCGAAATATATAATCAACTTAATTAAAATTTAATACAATGAGTAAATTATTAAAAGGATCAATTGATCTAAATAAAATTAATGAATCAGTAGTTTTTAAAGGTGCTAAAGGTGCTAAATATATTAATGTTGATATATGGATAAATGAAGATGCTGATAATTATGGGAATCATGCCGGTATAAAACAATCAACAAATGATGGTGAAAGTTTTAAAAGCCATTATATTGGAAATGCAAAAAAAAGTTTTGGATGGGCTGATGTTGTTGAAAATGAAAAACCAAGTGATTCAAAACCATTGCCATTTTAATATGCCAATATTTCCAAAATCAAAAAAAAGATCATGGGTTGCTGAAAACAAACCCCAGGTTGGGCGAAAGGTAACAAACCCATTTTATCACACAACACCCTGGCGCAAATTTAGAAATGCATACATAAAAGAAAATCCCCTTTGTGTAGATTGTTATTTAAATGATAAAATTAAACCTGGGAAGGTGGTGGACCACATTAAACAGATCAACCGGGTTGATGCTTATAATACGGAATTTGGATATTATGGTGATCCATTAAGTGAATCAAATGTTCAAACATTATGTACCCATCACCATGCGATTAAAAGTGGAAAAGAAAGGTGGAATAAATGAAACATGCTTTGGATGATTTAATAAATCTGTTTATCCAGGAAAAAGATGTATCAAAAATTTCATTGGTCCAATATTCATTTGGGTTAAATAAATTTTATAAATGGGCGGTTAATGAAAATAAATTATTGACAGGGTTAACAACAGCCGACATGATCAAATATAAAAGATATTTATCTGAATTAAAATATACACATTTAACAATCAGTAATTATTTGGGATCGGTTAGGTTGTTTTATAAATGGGTTGAACTAAATGAATTTGGAAATGATATTACTAAAACATTGCGGATCAACAAAAATTATTCAACATTTAGAAAAAAATCATTAAACATTAATCAATCAGTAAAGTTTTTAAAACAATTTAACACAAAAACATTAATGGGCAAAAGAAATTTTGCCATTGCAAATTTACTTTTACGGAATGGATTACGAGAAATTGAAGTTGCCCGGATGGATGTTGAAGATGTATTTGAATATAATGATCGCTGGGCAATTAGGTTGCAAAGAAAAGGGAGAAGCGGGAAGGATGATGTATTGCCATTGAGTGAAAAAGCAAAAGAAGCCATTGAAGATTATTTATTGCACAGAAACACAGATTTCCAGGATAGCAGCCCGCTATTTGTTAGCTTATCAAAAGCGAATAAATACAAAAGAATCTCAACACATTTTATCAGCGTTATGATTAAACAAAAGCTAATCCAGGCGGGTATTGTTGGCAAAATGTTTACTGCCCATTCATTGCGCCATACATGTGCAACATTATTAATTGCTGATGGGCATTCTGAATATAGTGTAAAAACTTTCATGGGGCATAGAAATTTTACATCAACCCAAATTTATACAAGACAAAAAGAAACTGAAATGATATTTAATAACAGCCCGGCAAAACTGTTGGATGAGATGATAAGTAATTAATCAACTAATTTAATGAGTTATAGCGTTTTTAATGCTTTTTTAGTAGATAACAAATTGATTGATATGATGTTAATAATAAAAAATGGTGGCTAACAGACTGAAAATTATTTATATGGGTAGGGGGTTTAAAAAATTTGAAAGATTGATCTAGTAATCGGTTGCCAAGCCTTTTTTATATACATGCAAAAATACCAAAATGACCAAAGGAAGAAAACCGATACCAACAGCGATTAAAAAAATAAGGGGTACAAATCAACCATGCCGGACCAATAAAAATGAAATAAATATTGATCCGGTTATAAAGTTGCCGCCAGCCCCAGGTTGGTTCAGTAAAACATCTAAAAAAATATATAAACAAAAGGGGCAACAGTTGCAATTACTGGGAGTATTAACACCATTGGATTTTGAACTGTTTATTTCATTTTGCCAAGAATATGGAAATTATATTGATACATCAATTGAACTTTCAAAAGTGCCGCACAATGCAGCATTATCTGATCAAAGTGAAATGGTATTTTTAAGAATAGCAAAAATAAATAAGATCTCATGGGAAAGAAGTAAATCAATTGCTGCTGAATTTGGGTTTACACCATCAGCCAGGGCAAAAATGATATTGCCGGAAAAAGAAAATAATAATGATAATGATTTTGATTAATGGGAGCAAGAAATTTAGTTGATTATAAAGCTGGCAAAACAATATTAGAATGTGGAATGAATGTAAACAAAAGAAAAAAGATGCTGAAAACTACTTTAAGTCAAATTGCTGATTATTGGATTATCAACAATGAGATAGATGAAACACAATTGAATTTTGATTGGTCAGATGCCCATACTCATTGTTGGAATTGTGGCGATAATAAATACAGAAAATCAAAAAAAAATTCATTGCAAAGGTGTCATATAATACCACACTCGCTAAATGGGAATGACATACCCAGCAATTATGTTTTATTATGTAAAGAATGCCACGCAGAAGCACCCAATACATCTAATCCACATAATATGTGGGAATGGATAAAATCTAACTATATACCATTTTCTTTTAATGATACATATAAAATAAGAAAAGCACTTGTGATGTTTGAGCAAAAAGAAGGGTATAGCTTTTTTGATAAGGAGATAAATATAGAAGATTTAGACACGGCTATTAAGTCAGAAATGTGTAAAATTAGTACACACGGAAATAAAATTAATGTAGTTACATATTATTATATGTTTAAAAATATTATTAGGAATTACACATAACATTATGGGATTTAAAAAAGGAAATAAATTTGGTAAAAGAAGTATTTATATATTTTTAAAAGCATTATAATGGAAATGCCAAGTAAATATTTTTATGATAAAAAAGCAGCAGAAAAAGCTGTTAATTGGATTGAAAAATATGTTACCCATGTAAAGGGTGAATTACAAGGTAAACCCGTAATTTTAGAAGATTGGCAAAAAAATGATATTGTAAAACCATTGTTTGGTTGGAAAAATAAACAAACTAAATTAAGAAAATACAGAACTATTTATATTGAATTACCCCGGAAAAATGCGAAATCAACCCTGGCAGCAGCAATTGGATTATATCTATTAACAGCAGATGGTGAACCCGGTGCTGAAATATATAGTGCGGCAGCTGATCGCGGGCAGGCTGGGATTATTTTTGATGTTGCCAAAAGAATGGTGATCCAAAGAAAAGCATTATCAATGAGGGTTAACACCTGGAGAAATTCAATTGAATATCCAAAAACCGGATCACATTACAAAGCCATATCCGCAGATGCATCAACAAAGCATGGTTTTAACGCGCATGGAATTATTTTTGATGAACTGCATACACAAAAAAACAGGGAATTATTTGATGTACTAACAACATCGGTTGGTTCAAGGCGGCAACCGGTAACCCTGTTACTAACAACAGCTGGTACAGATCGCAATTCAATTTGTTATGAAATGCATGAATATGCGCGAAAAGTAAAGGATGGAGTAATTAAAGATGATACATTTTTAGGCATAGTTTATTCTGCACCCAAAGAAATGGATATTTTTGATCTTAAAACTTGGAAGCTGGCAAACCCTGGTTTTGGATCAATAGTTAAAGCTGATTATATTGAATCCGAAGCACAGCGAATAAGAAACAACCCAAACCGCGAAAATGCGTTTCGGCAATTACATTTAAATCAATGGACCAGTTCAATTTATTCATGGGTTTCAGATGATGTATGGATGGCATGTAATTTAGAAAAAATTAATGAAGCTGATTTTTATGGTTCTGATGTTGTTTTGGGATTGGATTTAGCATCAACGGATGATACAACATCTTTAATTTGTTTGTTTGTTGATGGTGCAAATATATTGGGGATTATGCCATTTATTTGGATACCCCAGGAAATGATTGAAACAAGGCAAAACCGGGGTGATCTACTCTATAAAAATTGGCATGACCAGGGCTATTTATTATCAACACCTGGAAATGTAACTGATTACCGGATAATAGAAGATACCATTTTAAAAATACATGATAAATTTAATATTAAAAAAATTGGTTTTGACAAATGGAACAGCAGCCAACTAATTATTAATCTAACTGATTCAATTGATCCAAATGTATTTGATAAGGTTGAAATGAATATTGGTAATTTATCCGAACCAACAAAGCGTTTTTATTCACTTATAAAAAACAAGAAAATAAATCATGGCGGGCATCCAGTATTGCGCTGGATGATGTCAAATGTGATGATATGGCAAGATACAAATGAAAATATAAGACCATCAAAAAAAAGCAGTACAGATAAAATTGATGGAATTATGGCAATCATTATTGCCCTGGCATCCTTTTGGAGTAACCCGGAAAATGATGATATTGATAAAAGATTTTTAAATGATGGTTTCACTAAAATATAATTAAAATGTTAGATGAAAAAGCAAAATTATTAATGACCGCAAAAGGATATGACAAAGCATTTACCAATATTTTATCCAGCGCAAAAGTAACAACCCAGGTTGAAGCATTTAAAATTTTGGAACAGGAATATAAAAGTTATTTTGGAAAAACTAAATATACCAATTTTCAGAGTTACCGACAAGCCAGGGATAAAAGATTAAAAAGAAAATAATAAATGTATTTTTTGTGGTTCACATAAAACGCGGAGATTTAAAATATATTTGAAGGGAAAATCAAAGTCTTTGTTTAATTAATGATCTTATTGATGCAATCCAACAATGGTGCGAAAAACCCACATAATTTTATAAGTTATCAACAAAGGTTGTTCAAAGAAAGGTAACATGATGTTGATAGAAAGGTAACCAAGTTACATTGACAAATTTTTAATCCCGCCATATTTTTGCGCCATACATTTTTTAAAAAAGTATGGCATCAACAAAATATAAAATTTTTGGCATTCCTGTATGGGAAAAACGAAGTTCAGATTTAGGAACTTATAAAAACCCATCTTCCAGGTTAGTTGATATTATGGGCGGTGAATCATCAACCGGTATTGCAGTTACCCAACAAACTGCATTAACATTTTCAGCAGTTTGGGCATGTGTTAGAATATTATCAAATACAGTTGCCATGCTGCCATTTGGTGTTTATAAACAATCAAATGGAGAAAAACAATATTCACCAAAACATCCCATTCATCCAATAATTCATTCAGAACCCAATAAAATAATGTCTGCGTTCACCTGGCGGCAGGTAATGCAATCACATGCTACTTTGAAGGGAAATGCATATTCAATAATAAAAAGAAACGGATCATACCGACCAACAGAATTAAAATTAATTCAAAACCCGGATGATGTGCAGCCGTTTGAATATAATGATGATCTGTTTTATAAAATAAAGGGTTATGATAATCCTTTCCAGGCAGATGATGTTTTTCATATTCGCGGGATTGGATTTGATGGAATACAAGGTAAATCAGTTTTAACTGTTGCCAGGGAAAGCATTGGATCAGCTTTAGCAATGCAGAAATATGGCGGCACTATTTTTAAAAATGGTGGGGCAAAGCGGGTTGCATTAACACATAATAGTGTTGTAAAGGATGTAAATGCGCGTAAAAACATTTTGAACAGTTGGAATGATACCTATGGCGGAGCTAATAAATTAAATGATGTTGCATTAATTGATGGTGGTTTTGATGTTAAGGAAATTGGAATGAATCCGGAAGATGCGCAATTTATTGGATCGCGTGAATTTTCAGTTAATGAAATTGCAAGGTATTTTGGTTTGATCATGGATTTATTGGCAACCGATAAAAACCCAACCTATGCATCAGCAGAACAAAGAGCAATTGATTTTATAAAATATACAATGACACCCTGGCTGGTAACATGGGAAAGTGAAGTTAACAGAAAATTATTTAATGAATCTGAAAAATCAGATTATTATTCAAAATTTACATTGGAAGGATTATTACGCGGAGATGCAAAAGCCAGGGCGGAATATTACAAGGATATGTTTTATATCGGTGCATTAAACCGGGATGAAATACGAGCATTGGAAGAAAGAAATAAAATAGTTGGCGGTGATAAATATTATTTGCAAACCAACATGGCAGAAGCAAATGATTTAGAAAAAATACATGATAAAACCAAATCATAAATGGAAACAAAAAACAAAATATTACAGCGTTTTTCTGATTGTGAAATAAAAGTGGAGCAGCGCGAAGATGGCGAAGAAACCAGGAAAATTACAGGATATGCAGCTGTTTTTAACAAATGGTCCAATCCCCTGGGAATGGATGGCTGGTTTAGGGAAAAAATTGATGCGCGAGCATTTGATAATGTTTTAAATGATGATGTTGTTGCGGTTTTTAACCATGATAATAATATCATTTTAGCCAGGAATAAAAAAACATTAAATCTTTTAATTGATGAAATTGGTTTGCGCTATGAATTTGATGCACCTAAATCACCAAATGGAGATAATATTTTGGCAGCTGTTGAACGCGGGGATATTGTTGGATCATCATTTAGGTTTATTCCTAAAACAACACAATGGCAACCAAGTGATCAAGATGGAATTGAAGAAGATAGAACAATTACTGAAATCAGTAATTTAATTGATGTTGGACCGGTAACTTTTCCGGCATATCCGGACAGCACAGCCAGCGCAGATATGCGTGATTTTGAAGCTGCTAAAAACGAAAGAAAACAACCGGATCAATGGCAAAGAAAAATAAAAGAACAGGAGTTAAAACTATATAAATAAAAGAGTTTTTAATTAATAATTATTATGAAAACAAGTAAATCGTTAAATGAATCAAAAGCTGCCGTATGGGAACGCGCCCAGGGGCTTGTTGATGCTGCAAAAGCAGAAGAACGCGAAATGAACACAGAAGAAATAAAAAATTATGACAGTTTGCTTTCAGAAATGAACAGCATGGATACTGAAATAAAAAGAGCAGAAGCCACAGAAAAAAGACAAATTGAAATGGCTGGATCATTTATTAATTCTGAAACATCAAAACAAGAAAAAAAAGAAGTAGGAAATTATTCATTTGTTCGCGCAATCAGATCAAAAGCTGAAGGTCGTGAATTGGATGGTTTGGAAAAAGAAATGCATGATGAAGCAAAACGCGAAGCACAACAAAATGGTGTTTCTGTTTCCGGCATTGGTATTCCATCACTTGTTTTAGGTGAAAAAAGAGATTTGACAGTTGGAACAGATAGCCAGGGGGGTTATACAGTACCAACAGCTGTTGATGGTTTTATTGATGCACTGCGCGCAAAAATGTTAACTACACAATTGGGTGGGCAATTAATGACAGGATTAAGCGGCAACATTGATATACCAAGACAAGCAACAGCAAGTTCTGCAGCTTGGGAAGGTGAAAATGATGCAAACGCAGAGCAATCACCAACATTTGAAAAAATTAGTTTATCCCCAAAAAGATTAGGTGGTTATTCAGAGATTTCAAAACAGCTTATCATGCAATCATCAATTGATGTTGAGAATTTTGTAAGAAATGATCTTATGATGGCAATAAGTTTGGCAATTGATTCAGCTGCTATTAATGGAAGCGGTTCATCAAATCAACCAACTGGAATATTAAACACAACTGGAATTGGTTCTGTTGCTGGTGGAACAAATGGAGCAGCCCCAACATATGCAGATATTATAAATCTTGAAAGAGAAGTTGCGGTTGATAATGCTGATTTGGGTAACCTAGCATTTTTAACAAATCCAAAAGTAAGAGCAAAATTAAAAGGCACAGCATTAGATTCCGGTAGTGGTCTATTTGTTATGCAGTCAAATAATGAATTAATGGGATATAAAGCTGGGGTTTCAACCCAAGTTCCAAGCGATTTGACAAAGGGAACAGGCACAGCATTATCAGCAATAATATTTGGTAATTGGAATGATCTGATGATAGGACAATGGGGCGGTTTAGATATAGTTGTTGATCCTTATACATTGGCTACAACAAACATGTTACGCGTTGTTGCCAATTCATGGTGGGATGTAGCATTGCGCCATCCGGAAAGTTTTGCAGCAATGGTTGATGCTGTTACAACATAAGCAACCAAATTATTGCTTTTTTGATAGTTCCGCGCAATTTTGCGCGGGGCTATTTTAAAAATTTAAAACTATGAATGATAAAATAAAAGTAATTTTTTTAAAAAATGCAATCGGTGTTGGATTGGCATATTTTAAAGATGATGTTGCTTTTTTAAATCCGCCAAGTTATGATGATCTGTTTGATATGGGTTATGTTGAAAAATATGATGGTGATGTGCCAAATGATGGATCATTACCTTTTGACATTCCGGGGCATCAGAAATTAATCACAGCGGGTTTTGAATCACTTGATGAAATTGCCAAAGTTGAAGATTTAACAATTATCCAGGGGATTGGCAAAGTTTTATCAAAACAAATTATTGAGTATATAAATAAATAACAATGGTTTACAAGCTAAAAACAGCAGCCACATCAGAACCGGTTACATTAACAGAAGCAAAAGCACATTTACAAGTTACAGTAAGTGATGATGATACTTTTATAGGATCATTAATTACCGCTGCGCGTATGCATGTGCAAAGCTATATGCATAGGCAGCTTATGCCATCAACCTGGCAACTGTTTTTGGATGTATTTCCAAGTGATACAATTTATATAAAAGAATGTCCGGTAACGGCAATAAGCTCAATAAAATATGTTGATGAAAATGGTAGTGAACAAACATTATCATCATCATTATATTCTTTGGATAAAGAAAGTGAACCAGCGCGGCTAAACCCTGTTTATGGCGAAAGCTGGAAAACTACACAAACCCAAAACAATGCCGTTACAATTGAATTTACTGCCGGATATGCAGATGCTGATTCTGTACCTGGTGCAATTAAAGCGGCAATATTATTATTGGTTGGGTTTTTATATGAAAACAGAGGGGATGAAGGTCATAGGACCATTCCAAAAAGCATATATCATTTAGTTGATCCATATAAATCATTTGATTTTTATGAATAAAAACATTCCAAATATTAGTGCATTTTATCATTCAATTAATATTGAAACGCCAACATTGACAAAACAGTCAAATGGTGAAGATGTAAAATCATGGGGTGTTTTTTTGTCAACAATGGCAGCGATCCAGGTAAATAAAGTTAATGAAAAAGCTGAAAACAACATGTTATATTCTGATGATACTTTTAATTTTTACATCAGAACAAAAACCGGGATAAACCGAAAAATGCGGGTGGTTTATAACAGCGATTATTATAATATAGTTGGTATAATTACAATTGGCAGAAGATACCAAATCATTAAAACAAAACTTGTGGAGTAATGAACATAACTTTTGAAATAAAAGATTTAAAACGCGTTAGGCGGCAAATGGATGCATTACCCGATAAACTGCAAAGACAAACAATATTGCCAATATTAAGAAAAAGTACGCGCCCATTAATTAACACAGCTAAATCAAAGCTGTTAAGTCATGGGCAAAATTACTCATCACTTGCAAAAAGTATAGGCAACATAACAGCCAAAAGTAAAAACGCAATTATTTATGTTGGTCCAAGAGTAAAAGGCAAATGGAAGTATATTGGTTATTATGCAGCATGGGTGGAATATGGTGTAAAAGGTATTAAAAAATCCCGCGGTGGGAGTGCTAAAAAAGCAAAAGATAATAGCTATGCCGGTTATGTGGCTGGCATAAAAAAAGGCGGCAGATATAGAAAAGATCAACCAGCGCGCCCATTTATGCGCCCAGCAATTGATAATCAAAAATCAAATATTGGTGGTTTGTTAACTAAAAATTTTGCAAAATATTTGGATAGGGTAATTCAAAGAAATCTGAAAAAATTATGATCGGGGATATTGTTTATAATATACTTTCAAATGATTCAAATGTTACCGGTTTGGTTGGAACAAAGATTTATCCATTAATGGCAACCCAGGGAACTGAATTGCCATATATAACATACCAAGTAATTTCAACATCACCCAATAAAAATAAGGACCGGGAAATATCATTAAAAGCTATTAGGTTGCAAATTGATATAATTGGCAATACATATTCATCAGTAACAAATATATCTGATAAGGTTGTTGATGCAATATCATATAAAACGGGAAATTATAGTGGTTATGATGTTGATATAATAACTTTTGAAGATGAAAATGATTTATCTGATATTGAAAATGATTTTTACCGAAAAGAACAGGATTATATAATTAGAATAAAAATATAAACATGGCAAAGAAAAAACAAGAATCTGATCCGCAATATATAGGCGGGGGATACCAGGTAACATTAACCAGGGATTTTCAGCGTTTAGATGGGAAGGTGATCCCAGCGGGTAGAACTTTTTATGTAACTGGGGATTTTTATACCCAATTAAAAAGTGATGGATATTTAGAAAAAAAAATTGATAAACAAAACAAAATAAAAATTAAAGAGTAATGGCAACAGCGGGAACAATAAACGGAACTATTTTGGCGATCTACATAGGCGGCACAAAAATAGACAAACAATTATCAGCATCATTTAGTTTTTCACATGAACCAAGAGAATCCATAACAAAAGATGATGGTGGCTGGGGTACTAAAAGACCAGGAAAAAAATCATGGGAAGCATCCGGAGATGCTGAAACAGCATTTGATGCGACTGAAGGCTATGATGAATTATCAACAGCTTTAATAAATGGAACTGCATTAACATTATTATTTTCAACTGAGGTTTCCGGTGATACAACATTTACCGGAACAGCTTATATAACAAAATTTGATGTTGAAGCTGGTGTTGAAGAAGATAGTAAAATCAGTTATGCATTTGCTGGAAGTGGTTTACCAACAAAAGGAACAGTAACTTAGTAATTTTTTCTCATACTTTGAACCCCATCTGCTATTTTGGTGGGTGGGGTTTTTTTTAAAATTAAAAAATAAAAGCAATGAATGAAGTAATAATTAATGGTAAAAAATATCCGGTGAAATTCGGATTAAGTAGGATCAAATCCTTTGCATTATCTAAAAATTTAAAAACAATTGAACAATTTGATAAATGGGTTGCAAAATTATCAGATGGAAGTTTTGAATCAATTCAAAACATGGGTGAGTTACTTTTAACAGGAATCCAAAGGGGTTGTCAAAAAAGTGATATTGATTGTGATGTTGATGTTGATGATGTTATTGATATGGCATTTGAAAATGCAGATGAATTTGGTAAATTAACTACAATATTAAAATTATCAATGGATACTGGTGAATCATTAAATGTTTCAAAGCAAACAAAAAAAAAGAAATAACAACCTGGCTTTGGATTGAACAGCAAGCGTTGGGGGTTTTGAATTTAAGTTTGGATGATTACCAAAACATTGAGTTGGGTGAGTTCTTTAATAAAATGATGGGGTTTTTTGATCACAAAAAAGAAACCGAAAAACGAGAATGGGAACGCAGTAATTATTTGGTGTATTCTATTATGATGAATAATCCATATATAAAAGAGAATAAAAAACCAAAATCGTTTGCTGATTTCTTAAAAGGAAATAAAAAACCCACAATAAAAAATACAAATCAATTGAAGCAATTTATTGATTTTGAATAAATAAAACATGGCAAGAAATTTATCTTCATTAACTTTATTGGTTGGAGCAAATATAAAAGGTTTCCAAACGCAAATGCGGAAAATGTCGCGGGACATGAAGCGGGTTGGTGGTCAGATGAAAAATATGGGCAAATCAATGTCCATGTATGTAACCGCGCCAATAATTGCCCTGGGTGCTGCATCGGTTAAAACATTCGCCAATTTTGAACAAGAAATGGCAAAAGTTAATGCCGTTAGTGGTGCAACAAATGCTGAATTTCAAAAATTAACAAAAAATGCTAAACTGCTGGGAGAATCAACCCGATTTACTGCCAGCCAGGTTGCCGCGTTGCAGCTTAATTACTCAAAATTAGGATTTAAACCCGATGAAATATTAAAAGTTACTGATGCAACATTAAATTTGGCATTGGCTACTGGTTCAGATTTGGCAGAAAGTGCCACAGTTGCAGCATCAACATTAAGGGGTTTTGAATTATCAGCCAGCGAAATGCAAAGGGTTACCGATGTAATGGCATTAAGTTTTTCATCCAGCGCGTTGGATTTGGAAAAATTTAAAACCGCGATGGCAACAGTTGCCCCGGTTGCTAAAAATGCCGGGATGTCGTTGGAACAAACAACCGCCATGCTGGGGGTTTTGGTTAATCGCGGGGTTGATGCATCAACAGCCGGCACATCATTAAGGAATATATTTTTAACCCTGGCAAAAGATGGAATTACTTTAGAACAAGCATTTAGTAGAATAAATAATGCAAGTAATAAAAATAAAGAATCATTAGCTTTATTTGGAAAAAGGGGGGCAACAGTTGCCACTATCCTGGCGGAAAATACAGAAGAAGCGGGAAATTTAGCTGTTAAATTTGATAATGCAGCCGGATCAGCAGCATCTATGGCTGGGGTAATGGATAACACATTACAAGGTTCATTTTTAAAAGTGCAATCAGCGTTGGAAGGTTTGGCAATTGAATTTGGAAAAACATTAAAACCGGTTGTTGAAGATGGTATTAAGGTGGTCCAGGAATTAATTGGAAAGTTTAGAAGTTTAACCCCACAGGGTAAAAAAATGGCAGTTATGTTTAGCTTAATAGCTGCTGCCATTGGTCCATTAATGATGGTGTTGGGTTTATTTGTAATGTCAGCCGGGGCGATTGGATCAGCTTTTACAGCTGCATTTGGTCCAGTTGGATTAGCTGTTGCCGCAATTGTAGCTTTAGCGGCAGCATTTATTTATGTTTATGATAATTTTGAAGCATTTAAAGAAAGATTATCGGATTGGGATTGGTTGAGTAATGCTGCCATTGATGCCTTTATAGTGCTAATAAAAGCATCATCATTTTTTATGAATGAAGTTGCAAAATTGTTTGGGTATGATTTTGTTGCGCCAATGGTTGAAAAATTAGAAGGTTTAAAAACCGAACCCAAAAATATAACCACAGAATTTAAATCATTTGGTGATTCAGTAAAAAATGTTTTTTCTGATGTAATGGGCTATTTAAATTTATTTGAAGGTAATTTAAAAAGCGCAACAAAAACCCGTACAATAAAAATTCAGACAAAGATTGAAACATCATCCATGATTGCCAAAAAAACTGGGGATGATACATCAATGGCTGATGGTGGTGATAGGTCAATTAAACTAATTCCGCCAAGTTTTGATGAATATGCTGAAAAAACAATTAAAAACTGGGATGATGCAACAGATTCAATAAACCAATCATTTTCAGCATCATTTGCTCAAATGGCAACAACAATTGGTGAAGGTTTGGGGGATATGATTTCCGGTATTGATCCACAATTTGGCAGCCGGATATTGGAAGTAATTGGTGGATTTTTAAAATCATTGGGTGCTGCTTTAATAACTTACGGCACAACCATGTTGGCATTTACTATATTAAGTTCAAATCCCTGGACCGCTGGGGCGGCAATTGCGGTTGGTATTGCGGCAGTTGCAGCAGCTAAAATTATCAGCAACATGAATAAAAAAGGGTTGGAAGGTGCTAAAATGAAAGATGGCGGAATTGTGCCGGGTGGATTTCCAAATGATACATATCCAGCATTATTAACATCCGGGGAAATGGTTGTTCCATCACCAATTCCATTATCCGGGGGCATGGGTGCTGGTGGTAATATGAATT
>Ga0233445_1001067_pt1 | contig 22695 bp, 24 predicted proteins | sample SI_124_October20_5_FD_182779 | JGI IMG/M metagenome (GOLD analysis project Ga0233445, IMG submission 182779) | Seawater microbial communities from Saanich Inlet, British Columbia, Canada - SI_124_October2016_100_MG | ecosystem: Environmental > Aquatic > Marine > Inlet | place: Canada: British...
TTAGTAGGATCAGCAAAGATTTTTTTACATTAGTGAAGAAAATCTTTACTAACTGGGATGAGTACAAGAAAACCTTAAAAGGTGGAAATGAGGAAGAGGCTACGACAGATGTTGTATATGCATTAGCCGCCGTTATAATTGGGCCAGAAACAGTTACATTACCTAGTACATCGTATCCATCGTTGATACATATGAAGAAGAGGATTAATAATATTAGAGTCGATGATTGGCGTAAACAATTAGTATGGGAACTAGTGGATGGAGAATTTAGGATCAATACCATAAGCCAACGTTATCCAGTTCATTACAATATAAAAGAATTTGCACAAGAACTGGAGCCATTGTATGACAAACTTATGGGAAGCTCTTAAATTAACTAATAAACCAACACCACCTGTTAAATATGAATACAGGGTCTATTATGACGAATTAGGTGATATAAAATATTACTCGACCGAAAAGCATAAAAGTAAATATAGTTATATTGTAATAGATCAAAAAGCGTATAGGGCAGGAAATTATAGTTTAGTGGTAAGAAACGGTAAGCTAGTAAAATTAGGCGAGACGAATAGAACACAGAAACTAATACCACAAGAGATAGGAATAATGTGTTACATAGACGATGTGAGTATTATTGTTAAAAAAAATGGACAACCGTGGGGAATAAAAAGATATGAGTAATATTATTGATGTAGCTGACCTAGATTGTGTTTATTTATCGTACGATGAGCCACAGAAAGAAGAGTTTTGGGTTAAGATTAAAAATATAGTCCCGTGGGCAGTTAGAGTTGATGGAGTAGAAGGTAGTGATAATGCACATAAAGCGGCGGCAGAAGCCAGTACAACAGACCGTTTTATTTTAATAGATGGTGATAATTTACCAGATCCAGAGTTCTTTAATTTACAATTAGAATTCAAAAATTCGCATTACGAAAAAGCTGTATATAGATGGAGAGCTAGAAATCATGTTAACGGGCTAATGTATGGTAATGGTGGGCTGAGTTGTTGGACTAAAGATTTTATTCAAAACATGAAGACACATGAAAACAGTGATGGTAATACCGATACTTGTGTTGAGTTTTGTTTTGATCCATATTATTGGGCAATGCACGACAGTTATAGCACAACATATCCCAACGGTAGTGCTTTTCATGCTTGGAGGGCAGGATTCCGCGAAGGTGTTAAGATGTGCTTGGGCCGCGGAGCGAAACCAAGTCTAATCGACTTTAAGGATAGCGTGCATAAACGCAATATGGACCATTTAAGTATTTGGCAAAACGTAGGCGCTGATGTAGATTGGGGCGAACAAGCTATGCACGGTGCTAGATTAGGCACGTACATGACAATGCTAACTGACTGGGATTACACTGAAGTACAATGGTTTGGTAATTTAAAAGAGATTTATGAAAACAGATTTACGTTCGGTGATGGCGGAAATGTCAACGAGGAATTAATTACACAGTTAGATTTGCCTATTATTGGATACACAGCAGAACAGAGTAAGTTCTTCAAACAGTATTACATGAGTAATTGGCATAACATTGGTGCAACTGTTACAGAGATAGACGTAATTAGAAAGGCAGAAGGGTGGTAAATAATAAGTTATTAATATTACATGGTGACTTAGGTGCCGCAAAAAATATTTTGAAAAATATAGTAATGTTAAGTGATGATGTATATTTCCCACATACATGTTTTGATCGTTTGCAATGGATGCGGGAAAATGTATATCCGCCCATTGCGATGGATAATTGGTTTAAGTTCGAATATAGTTTAAAAGATTATGAGAAATTTGGAATTAATATGATTTTGGGTGACGCATCAGTAGATAATATTATTCACTTATCTAATGATATGCGTGAATTATTAAATAAATCAAATTATGCAATTGATTTATTTAATAAGGACAGAGCAATCGAAGTAACACAACTACCGCATACTGAATTTATAATAGTGCATCCAACGACACATAGCGGAGTGATGTGGCAAATTAGAGCATATGCTACTAAGATAATGCCCGAGAATATGCACAATTTTACATATATGGATGTTAATAATATTAAAAAACATATTGATGTTTATGGCATGCATTCCTGGATCAAAGTGAATCTTTATAATTTTTATCAGAATGTTGTTAGATATATTCAGCAACTTAATACTACTGATTTATGTCACATCCCATTGGAATGGATACTTAATCAAAATGACTGGGGTAAAGTTATACAAATGCTGGAATTTAAATTTTCTATATCAATTAATCATCAAAAAGCATTTGACTTGTTGGATATATGGACAAACCTACATTGGAAACACACAGATACTCATAATTGGGAACACTGTGATATATTTGATGGATACCGAACCAAACATAGTGATAAAATTATAACAACAAATGCTATTGTATGACTAATAAAATTCCACTAGCTCTTTGTGACAATAAAATATGGAACTCAGATCGATTTATTATTGATTTAATTTCTATGTCGTTGGTGAATATTAATGACATAGAAATAGATCTTCTTTTTGAAGGACCGTGCATTAAATCTGTTGGGTTAGATAATATTTTGGATAGTATTGTCAACGAATTTGGTTTTGACCCAAAAAGATACACAATTATCACTAGTAATCAACTTAGTAGTTCGGACTACAACGAAATTAGAACACCGTTTGTAGAGTTGGAATTTATAAAAAATAATATAACATCTGAGATGCATAATCCCACGACATTATCTAAGCGATTTGGTATATTTATCAGTAGGTCCAATCATATGAGGTTTGGTATTGCTAGTTATATATGGAACAATTGCAAAAATTCCGCAATGACATATCACTACAGTCACACAGATGATTATCATATTCCTAATTTTGGATTTGAAACATTTATTAATCGTAATTGGGATAGTTGGGATAGTGCAGTAAATTTTGTTAAACATACTCCTATGGTTGTGACTAAAGAAACATACCCTATAGCATTGAACAAAAATGCATTAAGTATATCGTCGCTGTATTCGGATATGTTTTGTGAAGTAATATGTGAAACATTTTTTACTGGAAGAACGTTTTTTATTACTGAAAAAACATTAAGATGTATAATGAACCGCAGACCTTTTGTAATTCAAGGACCTAAATGGTATATAAAAAACTTACATTTACTTGGGTTTAAAACATTTAACCGATGGTGGTGTGAAGCGTATGATATTGACGCAGATGATGCTAGATTCGGCACAATAATAAATTGTTTAGAATGGATTAATAAACAAAATCAACATACTATAGACAATTGGTATTTGGAGATGGGCGATATTCTGGATCATAATATTAATGTACTACGTATGCTAACAGATGAAAAAATACACAATACGGAATATTTTTATGAATAATTTAGTTAAAAGTAAATTCTTAACAGATGCAGAAGTAGCACAACAAAAATTGGATACTATTAGTCCGAGTTTTTGTTTAGCGAAATGGAAACAAGTAAGTTTACACTTACCAACAGGGCTTAATAACTCTTGTTATCATCCACCGTTGCACGAGATTCCAGTTGAAACTCTAAAGAATAACCCATCTGCATTGCATAACACTCAGGTAAAGAAAGACATACGCAAGTCAATGATGCAAGGTAAAAAGCCAGACGAATGTCAGTACTGTTGGCAGATGGAGGCTAACGATGATTTAAGTGACAGACATTATAGGTCTGGCGAACCATGGGCTTCTAAAGACTTTGATACTATTGTGGCAAATCCACAAGCAGATATTACACCAAGTTATGTTGAGGCAAATTTCAATAATGCATGTAATTTAACGTGTAGTTACTGTAGTCCACAGTTTTCTAGTAGTTGGATGTCCGAGGCAAAGGAACTAGGTGCTTATCCAACAAGCACACCACACAATGCACGTGAGCACTTTGTTGGAAATCGTTTACCAATACCACATAGTCAATATAATCCATACGTTGATGCGTTTTGGGAATGGTGGCCTGAGTTATACAAAGAGTTAGAACACTTTCGTATGACAGGCGGAGAGCCACTAATGGATAAGAACACGTACAAAGTATTTGATTACGTACTTGCTAATCCAAAGTCTAATCTACACTTAAATGTAACAAGTAACTTTAGTGTAACTAATGCATTGTGGGATAAGTATCTAGATTATGTTAAGTTACTATGTATTGGAAAGATTGAGCATTTTATGCAATACGTTAGTGTCGATACGTGGGGTGTACAAGCAGAGTATTTGCGTGAAGGGTTAGATTTTAATTTACTTTGGGAACGTGTACATCAATACTTGGAAGAAGTCCCCAATTATAGTAGTCTTACGTTTATTATTACGATGAATAATTTATCCATTAGTAATTTGGATAAATTATTAAATGGAATTTTAGAGTTACGTAAAACTTATAGCAAAGATTTCCAACGTGTGTGGTTTGATACGCCTGTACTTAGGACTCCTAGTTGGCAGAGTATGCAACTATTACCGGAGTCATACAGTGCGAAGTTAACTAGCATTAGTAATTGGATGTTGGATAATATAGAAACAGAAGATAACATGTATAAAGGATTTAAGGACTATGAAATTAATAGATTAGAGCGGGATATTAATTGGATGAAAGAACAATTGAGTACTAAGTACATTAATAGTCAGAAAGCAGATTTTTATAAGTTCTTCAACGAGTCTGATGTACGTCACGATAAAAGTTTTTTAACATCTTTCCCTGAAATGCAGGAATGGTGGAATGAATGTAAGCGATTAAGTTATGAATGAAACTAATTTAGAATATAAACAGAGAGTACTAGATACCAAAAGCAATAGTTTCTGTGGTGCTAAATGGTACAATGCTACGATTTGGTTAGGATCGGGGATGTCAACTAGTTGTCATCACCCACTTCCACACTATGTTCCTGTGGAAGACGTAATAGCAAATCCAAAAGCACTACATAACACAGTCCAAAAGAAGCAAGAACGTTACCAAATGCAACAAGGTAAGCGCCCATCTGGGTGCGAATATTGTTGGAAGATAGAAGACATTGGGCGTGATAGCATTAGTGATAGAGTATATAAGTCTAAAATTTACAAAGACCATGCATTACAAAAAGCATATAAATTAGATGCAAACGAAGATGTTAATCTTAAAACATTAGAGATAGCATTTGATAGAACATGTCAGTTTGCATGTAGTTACTGTAATCCCGCGTTCAGTACAGAATGGGTTAAGGATATTAAAAAGAACGGTGCGTTTAAAGATTTGATTAGTGATGGTAGAAACCACTTCACACATACGCACGACAGTTCACAACGATACAAACCAAATGAAACTAATCCCTACATTGAAGCATTTTTTAAGTGGTGGGAAAGTGACTTGAGCAAAACACTTAGTGAATTACGCCTAACAGGTGGTGAGCCATTAATGAGTCCACATACATGGCGTTTGTTAGATTGGTTTAAAGAATCAAAGTCTAAAGTACAATTCGCAATGAACAGTAATTTAGGCATTGATAATAAAACAATAATGAAGTTACTCGGTGCTACAAATCCCATTAAAAACTTTCATTTGTACACTAGCAATGAAAGTATAGGCAAGCAAGCAGAGTACATTAGAGATGGTTTAGATTGGAAGCAGTGGACAAGTAACATGGACTTGTTATTGGAAGAAGGAAACCTCAAAGGCCTACATGTTATGTGTACTGTTAATGCGTTGTGTTTGGAGACATTGCCTGGGTTTTTAGATTGGTGTTTAGATAAGAAAGCAGTGTACGGAAAAGACTTTCCTAATTTTACGTTAAACATACTTAGATTTCCTAGTTTTCAAAGCCCACTAGTATTACCAAAAGAGTTAAGAATTAAGTTTAAAAAAGACTTAGAGCAGTGGTTATGGTATAACGGCAATAATATCTTATTACATGAAATGGAAATCAATCAAGTACAACGGTTGATTAATTATCTAGATGTAGTTAAGACACCCCATGCGGATACATTTGATATGCCTGCGTTGCACAATGATTTTAAGCAATTTTATCAACAGTATGATAAACGCAGAGATAAGAACTTAGTAAGTACATTTCCAATTATAGGAGAATGGTACAATGAGTTATAAATACAATAGTGCAGAACCAATTAAAGTTAAGTTATCTTCATTGACGGTACAACAACAGTTTTTGCTAAGAGATAGTAAAACATTTTGTATCTATCCTTGGATTCATTTACATACTTATCCAACAGGTCAGACATACCCATGCTGTCATGCGGACATGAATTACCCCGTTGGCGATGCTAAAGAAAATACATTAAATGAGATTACTTGTAGTAAAGATATGTGTCGATTGCGCAAAGATATGCTTGCAGAAAAGATGAGCAAAGAGTGTCAACGCTGTTATGAACAAGAGGAAGCAGGATTCTTTAGTGGGCGCAAGAGTGCTAACAAACATCACGGGCACCATATTGATTTAATAACGGATCGTGTTTATGGCGATGGTGTAATTACACGTTTTAAAATGACATACTGGGATATACGATTTAGCAACTTGTGTAATTTAAGTTGTAGGAGTTGTGGACACATTTTTAGTAGTCAATGGTACAGTGACCAAGCTGAACTAGCTGATGGGGATTGGAAGGAACACAATAAGTCCTTAAATATAGCTGGACGTTTTAAAGGGGATATGTTAGAACAAGTGTTAGAACATATAGATGATGTAGAACAGATATATTTTGCTGGGGGAGAGCCATTAATTATGGACGAACACTATTATATATTAGAAGAGCTAGAGAAAAGAAAACGTTTTGATGTTCGCCTAATATATAATACTAATTTTACAAGAGTGAATCTTAAAGATAGGCTAGTTTTTGATTATTGGAAGAAGTTCGATAGTGTTAGTGTAGGTGCTAGTTTAGATGCAATGGGTCCCAGAGCCGAGTATATCCGCAAAGGAACTAAATGGGCAGATGTTGAATATAACAGGAAACGTATGTTAGAGATATGCCCTAATGTAGATTTTTATGTTAGTGCTACATTAAGCATACTTAATGCATTGCATTTGCCAAATTTTCATAAAGACTGGGTTGCTAAAGGATTTATTAAGCCTCAAGATTTTAATATCAACATATTACAAGATCCACAACATTACAGAATTGATGTAGGTTTACAAGCATATAAAGATAAAATTAAAAAAGTATATCAAGAACATATAGAATGGTTAAAAGAACAAGATCATTTAGAACGAGCAACGAATGGATTTCAAAGTGCTATTAAGTTTTTAGCTGGCAACAATAATGAGTTACAAAAGTTTTGGCAGAAAACAAATCAATTAGATGCTATACGTAACGAATCTATCTTAGATTTTATACCAGAGATAAAGGAAATCCTATGAGGCTTTATCCAAATAAGTGGACAAACTTTGATAAAATTCGTATAGGATTTCCTGGTGGTGCAGGTGGGCATTGGGTAGCATATTTAATAAGTGTACTAACTAACCGAAATAAAGAGTTTAACAATTCTAAAGAGTTTAACAATTCTAATAATGGTAATAATTGGCATGACATGTTTAATTCATTTTCAACATTTTTAGATCTTACACATAACCCAGACGATGATCCAGTTGATATTTTTCTAAATGCTAATTGTCCATATAACATATATCATAACGTAATTTATAAGTTAAGAAAACAAAAAGATGAATATCTAAGCTTACCATTTCCTGAAATGCTGGACCTATATGCATCAGAAGCAAGAGATAAGATTACATGGTGCAATAAGTATCAAACTGATATCTGTTATGACGATATTTGGTTAGATCCTAAAAAGTTCCGCGATGATATTTTTTTAATCTTGCATAAATTTGGTATTAAGTACTATATAGAATTATGGGATGATTCTTTTTTAGACAAGTTTAAAGAAAGTTGCGAAATTAAAACAGATAAAGATGATTTAGTTCAAATGAGTTGGATTGTTGGATTGTCAGAACATATAGATGTTTTTCTGTGCGATGATGTGTATAAATGTAACAATATACAAGAGTTAAAAGATATATACAGTCACCCTTATGGGGGATTCACAACATTAACGGCGTATTTAGCAGAAGAAACAAAAAAGTATAAATTGCATGAATAATATTTCTCGCCCTAAGTTCTGTATATTACTGTGGATTAGTTTAGAAACTACTCCTAAAAACCACAAGATTAAAAAAACACATTGATAAATTTGATGAAAATACTAAATGAATATACCACATGAAAAATTTTGTGTTCTGCCGTGGATTAGCTTAGAAGCCAGTCCAATTGGAACGGTACGGCCTTGTTGTTTAGCAGACAACGAAGTTGTTGATAATTGTAATAAGAAATTTAACCTGTTAGAAGCTAATTTGCGTGATATACAAAATAGTAAGTACATGGAACGCATAAGGCAAACATTTTTAAACAAACATTTACCAAAGACATGCCGACGATGTTGGGCAGAGGAGGATGCTGGTAGGACCAGCAAAAGGATGCATACTTTGAATCGTTTAAAGGATATACTCACCGACGAAGTTAAGTGGTCTTTAGAGCCTAAAAATTTAATGTTCTTGGATCTTAAATTAGGTAATATCTGTAATCTCAAATGCCGGATATGTGGCTCGTGGAGCTCTAGTACATACGCGAGCGAAGAACTAAAAGCATTGCCTAAAAGTAAGAGAAAAGAAAGCTTCGCATATGATATGCAACGCAAAGGAGCATGGGCGAGGGAATCACATATATTTTGGGATGAACTAAAAGATAATATGCACAGTTTACGTTATATCGAGTTTACAGGTGGCGAACCGTTTATGATTGCTGAACATTTTAAATTCTTACAAACACTAATAGATAATAATCTATCACAGAATATAGAGATACACTATAATACTAACGGAACTCTTTATCCAGAAGAGGCAGAAGAGATTTGGAAGCATTTTAAACATGTAGAAATAGCATTTAGTATCGATGATGTGGGTAAACGTTTCGAATATCAAAGAACAGGAGCAGATTGGTACAGAGTACAGTCTAATATACAAAGGTTTAAAAAACTGCAAGAACATTTGCATAATATCTCTTTGCAAGTGTGTTGTACTATTAACATATTTAATGTTTATTATTTAGAGGAAGTAGCTAATTGGATAGAGACACAAGAGTTTGATTTTGTTTATTGGAACATGTTGCATGATACTCCACAGCATTGTATAACTTCGTTGCCAGATAATGCCAAAAAAGTAATAAGTGCCCGATTATTAAATGCTGAAGTATTAAATAATACCAAACAAGAGTTTGCAAGTGTTGTTGATTTTATGAAAAATAAAGGTGAGTCCCGTTTTGCTGTTCTACAGGACATTCGTAAAGTTGATGCTAGACGTAATGTCAAATTAACAAATAATCATCTTGAATTGGCTTACTTAATAGGTTATGAATAAGCCAAGCAAAAAACCAGAGACGTTATGTTTAGCACCATGGACACACACATACCTAAGCCCACAGACAGAGCGTAGACTATGTTGTGCTAGTAGAGAGCCAGCACAAAATTTTAAGCAGTATATAGACACAGAGGCAGGCACAGGCGAATACAATCCATTAACATTAGCGCAATGGTGGAACAGCAAACATGTAATGGAAGTTAGAAGGAAGATGATGAATAACGAAGTTCCTTCCGAGTGCGAAGTATGTAATCATAAGTTGCTTAATACTGATATATATAGAAGTTATTTTTGGCATTTATTTAAACACAAGTACGATGATTTATGGAAGAGCACATCCGACTCTGGTTATACAACAATGCGTCCATTAAGTTGGGACTATCGTTTTAGTAACTTATGTAATTTTAAATGTAGAATGTGTGGTGATATGCTAAGTTCAGCATGGGAAAGTGAAGAACGAAAGCATAATATGGTTAATTATAGTAATCCTAAAAATAATTGGATGAAGCCTGAAGTAAGATCAGAAGTATCTAAGTTTCAAGATACTGTAGTTAGGAATGAATTTGCTAGGGCAGTAAAAGAACACAGAGTAGAAGAGGTATATTGGGTTGGCGGCGAGCCGTTAATGTATCGAGAGCACTGGGACTTTATGAAACAGATCGTTGATCACGGTGATGGACAGAATGTATATGCTAGATACAACACAAACCTAAGTCAAGTAAATTATAAAGGTACTAATTTATATAGTGATATATTAGCGTATCTAAGAGATTGGCAGGTATGCGCGAGCTTAGATGGGACAGGTAGAATTGGCGAGTATATAAGAACAGGATTAAAGTATAATCAATGGTTAGAAAACTATAAAGCAGGACAAGCAATACAAACTAACACCAGACAAATGAGAATAGACTTTACGTTAACATTGCCTGGACTATTCGAACTAGAAAATATCCATGCACTTAGCAAAACATTAAATACTATGCTACTCGCGAAAGTAACTTTCGCATTTAGTCCTGATATTATAATGAGTCCTTTATGTTTGCCAAAAGATATACTACATAATTACATAATAGGTGTCTTGAATAAGATTAAGCCACAAAGTACACATTTACAACAACCGTTAATTGATGTGCTCGAAAATTTATTAACTAGGCCTACATTCAAAGAAGAATGGCCTCAAGCATATAAAGAAGGGTTAATACAAGGCAAACATAGAATACAAAAGCTAGAGGAGATCAGAGATGACTCATTTACGTTAGATGATATATTAAAAAACAATGGAGATATATATGAATGGTGGAAAAACATTAGTTGATGAAGTACAAGTTAATTTAAAGAATGATAATACTGGGGATATAGTAACAGTATACATTGATGTTTATGATAGTTCTTTATCAATAAAATGGTTAAAGGCATTGAATCATTTGCTTAAAAATAATTATCATTTAGAAAAGAATTATTGTTTCTTTGGTTTTGCAGATAGTCCTCGTGATGGGCCGTTAATTATCAAAGAGATTAACAAGTCCATAGACTATATCAATAATAATCCAGGTATTGATTATTACATTGATGATCATTATACAATGGAGAACTCTATGCAAGAGGGTCCAGTTGGTGATGGATTATCTGGTGGTAAAATAATACATGAGCATTATAATAAATTACACCGTTATTTTGAAGAATTACAAGGTACCGCTGGCACAGGTGGGCAATTATCTAAACATTTTTTAAGTGCAGACGAAGAGACAAAGTGGCACATTAGGCAATTGAATTTACTGTGTCATGAGTTCGAATCGTGGGCATTGAGTAAGCGTAAACAACAGTATCTCCCTGAATGGCAACGCCCTAGTCAACTAACCTGTTGGATGAATGCTCCTAGGTTTAAATTAGATGAGGAGGATTATGAATTATTTGGAATCGATACACTAAATCGTTCTTTAGGTGGTGTTTACGTTGGTGTTAATAAAGCAGTAGGCAAACATCATTGGGAAGTATTTCAAGACGAAGGCAAAGAATATGGAAGGAGTGTAGGTGAACTAACGACTATAGCAATGCGTCCACAATCACAAGCCGCAGGGGATTTCGACATAGAGTGGGCCAATAATCCTGGTAATTATGAATGGTTTCAGCAAGAATTAGGCGAATTTAAAGAGTGGTTAATTGCTAACGGATTTGATCCGGATGATAAATCACTAACTATCGGACATCCAAAGGTTGGGCAGGTTAACTTAGAGAAATCGTTTGGAACTGAAGACTATAAGATAATTTGGGATATATTAGGAAAACACTTAAATATAGACAGTATTAAAACAAGTGAACAATATATTGAGTACCCATATAATTGGAGTGATAAAGACTACATGAGACAACAAATAGAAAATGCTCACCCAACAATTAACGGAAATATTACAATGAAAACAGATAAATCAATCATAGAAGAACAAGCAGAATTTTTGGTAGAATTGAGCAGTAAAGCTAAAGCTAAAGAGCCAGAGCAACAAACTGTTGATATTAATGCATTAAAAGAGGACATTAATAAAGTATTTGAAAAATATGGAGTATAATAATGAAGTGGATTAAGAACCTATGGGATAAGTTGATGTTGGAGATACGTTATCGCAAGAAATTAAAAGAGTTAAAAAAACGTGATCCGTTCATTTATAAGTAATGTCTAACATTCTTGGTGTAAGCTGTGGCTTTCATGATGCTGGCCTAACTGTACTAGGTCGCGACGGTGAAATAAAATTCGCCAGTCATAGCGAACGATTTAGTAAAAAGAAGAATGATCCAAACCTATGTAATAGCATTATTTCTTATGCTAAGTCATATGGCGATATTGATACAGTAGCGTATTATGAGAATCATTGGCTCAAGAAGCTTAGGCAATTTAAAGCAGGACAGACGGTAGACCGTAATCTTACTTTAAAATCTACATTAAGTCAACAATTCAGTGCCTTCCCAGGCTTCTTAAAAAGGCGTCTAACAAGTTTTGGGCATCATAAGTGCCATGCGGCCGCAGGATTCCAAACAAGCCCTTACAGCGATGCTACGGTAGTTGTAATTGATGCTATAGGTGAACTAGACACAATTAGTATATGGGATGCTACTTATAACACATATGGTATAGCTAGGTATAATTTATTGTGGCGCCAGAAGTACCCACATAGCATTGGATTATTCTATAGTGCTATGACTAAATCAGTTGGGTTAAGACCAATGGACGAAGAGTATATTCTTATGGGAATGGCCGCATATGGGGATAAGACATCGGCATTGTACGAAGAGTATATTAGCACAGAGATGGTTAGTAGCATTCATCCACCTAAGTTTAAAGAAAATCTGCATATTGGTGCCCCTGCCATGATGGATGCGGAGAATGAAATAGATGGATATAATATAGCTAATGCAACTCAACATGTTGCAGAAGAGATGATATACGGAATTATGTCTAAAGCAAGAATGTTAGGCAAAAGTAATAATCTAGTGTATGGCGGTGGTGTAGCACTTAATTGTTTAGCTAACAGAAAATTAGGTATCTATTTTGATAATGTTTGGATTATGCCAAATCCAGGAGATGCTGGTAGTAGTTTAGGAGCCGCGGCATTAGAGTATGGTAAAAAAATAAATTGGAAAAACGCATTTTTAGGTTACGACATACCAGGTGAATACCCAGTAAAGGAAATATTGGATGAATTACAAACGAATAAAATTGTTGGTGTAGCTAATGGGCGAGCAGAGTTTGGTCCTAGAGCGTTAGGTAATCGTAGTCTACTAGCAGACCCTAGGGGCGATGATATTAAGGACAAAGTCAATGACATTAAAAGAAGGCAACACTTTCGACCATTTGCTCCAGTCATATTACAGGAGCATGCAGAGAGGTATTTTGATATGCCTAAAGGATTCGAAAAGAGTCCTTATATGCAAGCAGTAGCACATTGCAAAAACCCAGAAAAATTCCCAGCTATTATCCACCATGATGGAACCAGTAGAGTACAAACTGTGCCGGATAATGGTTCGGGTATTAGAAGGCTGTTAGAAGGATGGTTAAGTTTAACTCATTGCCCTATGCTATTAAACACAAGTCTCAATATTAGAGGGGAGCCTATAGTAAACGATTTAAATGATGCTAAACGCTTCGAAGAGAAGTACGGCGTTAAGGTATGTAGTTAACTATATAATTTTGTTACTAACCGTTTAAGTCGATCTTTTTTATTTTCTAAGAATAATTGTTGATTGTGTTTAATATCTTCTTCCAACGATACATATATTTCGTGCAATTCGTGGCGGCTTAATAATATTAAGCTCGATAACACATTCATTGTATATTCCCAACGTTTTGATGTATTCCCAATAGAATCATAACTCTGGTCAATAACATGCTCAAAAGTTTTGTAACCCATATCTCTTAGTAATTGTAAACTACCTTGTGCTCCGAATATAATAAAAGGTTGTGCATTCTTAATAGGTTTAAATGTTTTTTCTGATAGTAGTATCCCATTGCTTTGATCTACATCCATATGACTTTCTAATATAACATTTAAGTAACTATCACTAAAGTGCTCATTAACAGCGAGTCTATGGTCATTGTGGATATCATTGGATAAATTATCTGCTTTAAATGGGCATTCGTTTAAGAACAACCTAGTTAACTCACGTAAGTTTCCAAAACTATCCACTTCGATTGGGTTATCATCTTCAGTTTCTTCTGCTGTAATTTCATCACTATAACTAAAGTATCCTTGCTGATTTTGTCCATGTTCCCATATTTTCGTCATAACATTAGCTCGCCAGTACTTGTGTGTTCTGACTAATGCTGTAAATTTCATAGAACGATACATTTCGTGGAATTGGACCGGTTCTATTTTTCTGTTTCTGAATTGGAATAATAGTTCGTCATCGACGAAGTGATAAAAATGTTTTATGTTTTTTGCTTGACTATTAGCACTGATAAATTTAACTTGTTGCCTAGGTATATGGTTTAGTCTACATTGGTGTGATATATGGTCGTTGATGATGTATGGATTATCAGCCTCCCAATAATAGAATAGTATTTTAATTTTTTTTGTTTTTAGTTTAGCTAATAATTTGTTGCTCATCAGTGAGAACCAATTTACTTTAAAGTCAAAAAAACTTAATGCAATTAAGTAAAATGTACTGTTGTCTGCTTCTTCTAATGGAACGATTTTATATGGAACTTTACTGTAATCCATAAATTCAACGAGCATAGGAGGCTCACTAAATGGACTAGTTACACTAAATTTTCGCCACTCTTGTGTGTATGGCACCGATTGATGTGTGGCTAAATTAGGATATGGTTTACCCTTAATCATCTTATCAAAACATAATTTTATTTCCATGTGTCTATCATTCCTGTTAATTCTTCCCATAGTATTTTTTCAAAATTGCCGCCATAAAAATGATTATAATTATGTTCTACAATAGGCAAACAACGTCGGTGTATTCTCAGACGTTCTTCGGCACTTAAATTATCTATTTCTTTAAGCAAATGTGTAATTTTTTCTAAACGTAATATATCGTCTGTCTCTTCGTCATAACTCTCGTCTATTATTCCGTTGAATGTTTTAAACCCATAATCCCTTAGATATTTCAGACTACCTGCTGTTGCTACTAATATAAATGGCATTTCTAATGCAATAGGTTTGAATGTTTTTTCTGTTAAATGCCATCGTCTTCCGAAGTAAACAGTTTCTGTAGGCACATAAAATAAGCTATCAGCAGATTCATTAAAATTTGTAATCCAACAACTAGTCATTAACTGTGTTTCTTCGTTCTCAAATAGTATAGGTAAATTAGCATTATCTATAACATCAATGATGTCTGGATAATATGTTGTGTACTTTTTTGCAATTTCATTAATGTCTATATTTTCTTCTGGGCATATTTTCGGTGCAGTAATATAATTATCTTCTAAATTATTCTTGAATATGAGATACAAAAATAACACTCTATGATCTCGCTTCCCTCCTATTATTCGATTAGGACCAACGAATGTCTTGGTGGGTTTCCTATCTTTTGCTCTGGGCACCAAAAATGTTTTGTCATAACCTCTGTACCAATCCATTGCGGTCCAACCATGATAAAAATAGTAATGTGACTTCCATTTGTACAACTTCAATAGTTCGTCAACCATATCACTATTTTTTTCACTTATAATAATATTACCTTGCTGTTTGGGATTCATGTCTGCATTACATTCAATAACTTCGTCGAATAATGCCAAATGAATATCTAAGTGTATAGGTTCTTGATCATGAAAGAAAAAATAATCATTTTCTAATGTGTATTCTGCTAATTCGCCGTTTGGTATAGTATAATTTTCATCATAATCTGTTCCATAGTTAAATAAGTTGTCAGGAGAGGACGTACCAGGAGGATCACAGAAAAACAATCTAGCGTGTGGTATATTTTCTTGCAACCAAGTCCAAAATGTGTTATTATAAATTTCATCTACTCTAATCATTATGTTTGATATATTTTATATAGGAAAGAAACCCAATTTATTCTCGTTTGAAAGAGAAGTTAGTTCATTAGATGAAGCTTTAAAAATGTCTAAAACTAGGTGCTTCTGGGTTATAAACTACTTATGCGACTATAGTAACTTTGATTTTTTATGGGAACCAGTGCCTTGGGAAGCTCACCATCAACACGCATTTTCTAGCCAGTGGCAAAAAGACTCAGGAACGTACTTAGTACCTAAAGAAGGCGCTGATGATATTAACTATCATGCTGATATTTGTATTCCTAGGTTATCAAGCAATGATGTGTATCTAATAGATCATGGCAATAAAGAACTAGATAACGTTATAAAACAATTAGAGTCTAAAGGTTTAACTATCAAGAAGAAGGCTCGCTTTATTAGTAGCTATCACGGGACATTAGAAAGGATATTATCACAAGAGACAGATGAATTTGTTTGGGTATGTAGCAGTATATGTGATTATTCGGATTTTGATTTTAGTTGGCACCCAGACCAATGGCAATTAACAATGTTTCATGTGTTTCCTAGCAACGAACAAAGATTTGGGGATACTTTTTTAATTAATACAGTAAGTTTTAATGATAGAATTAAAAAAACAGAAATATTAGAATGGTACGATACTATAAACTTTGTTTCTGATATGCCAGTAAAAAGATGGCCTACCGAAGTCGTAAAAACAGACACAGAAAGCCAAGTACCTAAAGTATTAGAACACACTTTTACTAGCCCGATTGTTTTGTTTACTAACAGAGATACAATTAATTTTGATATTCCTACTATTAATCTATGGCGAGAAAAAACTAGAACAGTAATACCTCTAAGTAATGGTGGCAATACATTACTAGTTACAAGAGATGCTAAAAATTACATACGTACTCAATTGTACGATTATGAATTTATTAATAAAAAACACAAAAATTTACAAGATGATCCATTAGATATTGTGTTTATTAGTAACGGCGAGTCAAATGCCGACGAAAATTGGGAACACTTATTATCTATAGTTGATACTAGGCATAAAGTGCATAGAGTAGATAAAGTAAATGGTAGATTAAAATCAGCCAGAGCCGCCGCTAAGTTATCGGGTACAAGTTGGTTTTTTTGTATTAACGCGAAGCTTAAAGTTAATCCTAATTTTGATTGGAACTGGCAACCAGATAGAATGCAAGAATCTAAGCATTATATTTTTTATGCTCGTAACCCAATAACAGAATTGGAGTATGGACATATGGCTATGACTGCATGGAATAAAAAGTTAGTTAACACCGATACTAACTGGGGTCTTGATTTTACAATGAGCCACGTACACGAAGTTGTGACGTTAAATAGTGGAATTGCGTATTATGGGAATGATCCTTGGATGGCTTGGAGAACTGCTTTTAGAGAAACATTAAAATTAAAATATATGTATAGTTTGCAAAAAGATATAGACACTGAATATCGTATTAATGCTTGGTTAAATAGTAACAAAGGTGAGTTTGGAGAATGGAGCCAAAAAGGTGCTACCGATGCTGTAGAATATTTTATTAAGATTGCCGGCGAATTGGAACTTATTCAGCTAAGTTACGAATGGGATTGGCTCGACAGTTATTTTAACTCAACGTATGATTAGTCCCATCTTAAATAGTATTCGGTGGCGAGTTTATTAGGAATTTGTGCTGTGACTAATACTCGTGTATCAGTATCGAAATCTGTACTGCAATCTGTATGAAAACTTACTTTAAAATTATTATCCATTGCCCATTTACCTTTGCTAGATTCTTCTAATTTTTTATGGACAATTAAACTCACATAGTTATCGACAGCTCCCCGATCAAGAAAATTGCTTAAATTAAAGTCAAGCAGTTTTACGGTTTTCATCTATGTAATCTAATATATTCATTGCTTGGTTAATATAAAGTTCGTACCGTTTTCTGCCTTTATTTTTGCCGTGAAGAGGATTCTCCCATCCAGACCCAGCCATTATTTTTGCAACCTCGATTACTATATAATGTTCGCCGTCATTTCCATTTCTAGCTATTATGTCTTGTCTATCTGTCATTCTTTCCCCATATCTGTAATAAATGCCCAATTGATACTTCTTCGCTTAAAAGAGTAAAGTTATCTTCTAATTGCAACAGATCTATTTTAGTATCACAACGATATATACCTGGTACTCTAGTTAGATATACTTTATCTATTTGGTCTAGGACGCTATTAAATAAACCAGCTCCTCCTATAATCCAGGCGTCGGGCCAGGACTGTATAGAACCTGTATGCATTACTTGCTGTACTCCAACAGGCAAACTAGGCAATTCTTTTTTACTAACAACTACATTGGTTCTGTTAGGCAATGGCTTAGGCATTCCATTACTTTCCCATGTGCCCCTGCCCATTATAACAGTCCCACCAATTGTTAGTTTTTTAAAACGAGCTAAGTCACTAGCTAAGTGAGGCCACGGCATTGCTCCGTTAAGACCAATGCCGCCTTCTTCGTCACAAGCTAAAATTGCTTTCATAGACCGTCTAATATACGATTTGTTTCTGGTTGCACAGCATCAGCAATTGCTTCTACATCTAGCAAAAAATCAACTTTATTAATTGAAACGTTTAGTTCACTTAACGTCTCGTTAATAATTTCTTCAATCTCGCTATAGTGAAAACCTTCTTGGAGCAACATAATAACATCGATTGTCTGTTGTTTATTATCGTTTAGTTTAATTACAATGCGTTCTATTAATTCAATCGGGATGTCTGTTTTATCAACCGAGCTAATAATGTGATTCCATTTTTTTAAAAAATCAGAACTTAGATTCATTTAGGCCACGGTTGATTTTTTAGATGCCTTCTTTGTTGCTACTTTTTTATTTTTTGCTGTGCTTCTACGCTTCGGTTTTAACGTAGGATCTAACTTAAAAGCTTCGGACTTCAACCGTTTACTCTCCGTGAGTAATGATTTAGACTCCAGTTCCATTTTAGACGATTGGTCTAACTGTTGTTTTGCAAGTGTAGAATTATCCAATATACTAGCACTAACATTTTTAGCAGTAGGATCAACCATACCAGTATTATTGTCAATCTTTTCGAGTTTCTCCCTAGCTTCATCGCCTGTTTCAATTTTGCCGAGAATCTTATTAAGTTCGTCTAATCGAACATGGCTTGAAGCATTTGGTGTAACAATAACTTGTTTAGTTTGTACTTTTTTTAGTTTTCCACTTTTGTGAATAGACTCTAGTATAGGTTGTCCATTTGACAATAGTCTCCGTGATAAGACATCAGCTAAATTAGTTGATTCTTGTGCCTCTTGACTCTCTATAACTTTCATAATATCGTCATGCATCGTTATAGGTAATGTTTCTGGGTATAAAACCAACGCCATATGATCTTCACTTGGAATTGTTCTAAATACAATAGCAACCTTGCGATCACCGTGTTTACCAATATGCTTCAAAAATGCCATAATTATTAGTCTCCTGAAGACTCATTCTCTGCTACAGCCATATCGTCTACTTCGTCTATGGTTGTGTTGTCAGCTTCGACGGCTTTGTCTACTTCATCTACTTCATCTACTGGACGATTTGTTGCCTCGACTGCACTAACGAATGCATCTAAGCGTTTGTAAACAGCGCCAATAACGCTAAATTCTTCGGTTTTAAACGCACCGCGTGAACTGGCTACATTGATGATATGTCTAATATTAGACAAGTCAGTAACGCTCAAGCCTACTTCTTCGGTAACTTCTTCGGTAACTTCTTCGGTAACTTCTTCTGTGTTTAAATCATTTTGCACTATATTTGTACTCCTATGTTGAATAATATTTTTATAATATTTTTATAATGTAATACTATTTAACATTTTTTAATATAACGAAATAATTTTATCAAGCATTCTCGTCGTAATATGCGGTGATTCCGTATGGTGCTTCGATTGACGTAGTGCCATGTGCTACAAACAGCGTCTCACAGTAGTTCTCGTCGCCCCAAGAGTCCCAAGGATACATGTCAGTGAAGATTGCAAGACGTTCGGGTTCGATAGCATTATCAACTAAGTATTCAAAGATACAGTCGAAGTTCGTACCACCGCCGCCGTGAATTTCATATTCAGTAATGTCATCTAAGTTATCACTGGTATAAGTTTGTGGGTTATATATTTCGGTATCGAACGTAAATACATGAATCTTAAATGCAGTAAACGCATCCATAATACCTTGTACTTCACTAAGGAAGTCACGAGCGGTATCATGCGAGATACTACCAGACATATCAAGTGCAACAACAATGTCTACTTCTTCCCCGGGTGTCATTCCTGGCAAAATAACATTCATATAAGAACTTCTGCGACTAGGACGCATCCAACTATAATCTTCTTTAATAGTGCTCTCTAATGATTGGCGTAATAGTTCACGCCAGTTCATTTTGGGATCTGTTAGATTTTTAATCAAACGTTCAACCCCATCTGGAACATTTCCAGCGGCACTAGTCTGTGCCGCTGATATCATCGCTTCTTTAATCTCATCGCGCACCTGTTGACGCTCTTCGGCTGACATCGGTGTTGGTCTACCATCCTTACCTTCTTTGCCTTCGATATAAGAATCACCACCATCCATATGTTCATCAACCATTTGATCAATTAAATCATCTATAGATATGTTATCAGCTTCATCGTACAACTTATCATATATCTCTTCTGCTACCATACCATCATATTGATTGTCATACAAGCAAGGTACAGTGGTGATCCTAGTTCCAACATTATGCTTAATAAGGTCACGGTTAACAGCATAATCACAAGCTACATTGAATAGCTTGCGAATGCGCTCATCATTGCGACCCATGTGATCATATACACAATGCAAAACTTCATGTCCGAACAGGAATTCAATTTCTTTAATACCAAGCATGTCGATAAAACGACTATTATAGTAAAATTTACGGCCATCAGTAGCGGCAGTAGAGCACCACCGGTCAGCATTAGTAAGTGCAAGACGTGTAGCCATATTGCCAAAAAACGGAGCCTTTAGTAGTAATCCTACACGAGCCCCAACAAGTTTTTCACGAACATCACGATCCAGTTTGGGATCAGTTTTACCAAGCAGGTTATCAAATTTATTAGTTTTGGTGTTTTCTGTGTTGTCAGACATTTTGCTCTCCGTTTTGGATAATGTAAAGTAATTATAGCATATTGTATATTAAAAAAACCCTTATTAGTACAAAACTTACTCATGGCTAATAAGGGCAACTTACTTCACAACACACCTACAACAACATATTATTCACTGGCATCAAGAATATACTTGCCGTATTTTTTATGGAAGGTATCGAAGTTCTTTAGTTTAGTCGGTTGTAGTGGCAACTTATAAGTAGTAAGAGCAACTTTAGCACCCATTATAACCAATTCAACTTCGAAGTTATCCATCATAAAGCTAAAAAAGTTATCTGCCATTTTATGGAAATCTACGGTACTAGCACCATTGTCTAATGAATCTTTTAGCTCATAACACATTCCAACTACAAGGCTATACATAGCAGATACTTCACGAATTTCGAGTCCAGTAACTTTGCCTTTTAAAATATCTAGTGGATTAGGCATTTTAGAAGCAACTTTCTTATGAGCCATAAATTTCACAGCAATACCATCGCCAACTGTAGCGGCAACCAAGTTAGTCATAGTAGCAATATCATCACTATCATCGATTAAGTTACTAGCAAAAGTCCAGCTCCTAGGGGTTGCGAAAGCACGACTAGAGCTCTTAGCATCAAAGTCATACAAGTCGCTTTTTGCGAAAGTGAGGTAGCCAACAACATCTTTGTTGACATTATGTGTAACAGCCCAATCAACCCAGCTATCAAAATCAATTTTCATCTCGAAGTGGGCAAAACGATTAGCAAGTGGAGTCGGCATTCGGAACGTAACACCTTTATCACTTTCGCGGTTACCAGCGGCAAGTACAACGACATTATCTGGGAGAGTATAGTTGCCTAGTTTACGGTCTAGAATGAGTTGATAAGCCGCGGCAAGTACACTAGGTGGCGCACTAGTAAGTTCATCCATGAACAAAATAACAATAGGATATTTACTAGCGAGTTCTTCTGTAGGAAGAGCGTCTAATGGATAAAATTCCATTTGACCGGTTTCTTTATTAGGCACTGGAATACCACGCAAATCCATTGGATCCAACTGACCCATACGAAGGTCAATCATATGGCCTCCCATTTCATTTGTGATTTGAGTCACTAGTTCGGACTTGCCGATTCCCGGCGGGCCCCATAAAAAAGCAGGTTGTTTAACTTTAATGCAACGAACAATAGTTTTCTTAACTTGGTTAGATGTAAGTGATCTAGCTTCGGACATGTTGTGTCTCCTAATGTTTTAAGTAAGTAAGTGCAAGTATACTAGTTAATTTAGCGGCAAATAGCAAATAAAAGTTTTTTATGGGATATAAATTACAATTATCCATCTCCCTTTAAAATATTTACGCTAGATAAACAAAACCCCCAAATAATGGGGGTTTTGTTGCGAAATATAAAATTTACAATTTACAATTAAAACTTATGGTTGGTGTTTAGAATTTAACACGTAAACCTACGCTAGTTGTATCAGTTTCAGCTCCGCCACTTTTTGGATTAGCATTCTGAAAGTTTACATAAGCACTAGTTTTGTTTGAGAAGTTATGAACTGCTTCTACTGTTGTTGTCTCATTCCCTTCATCTGCGTCTTGGAATCCAGCTTTTAGTGTATTTTTACCAAGATCTATTGAACCTGCATACGTCATAGTTTCAACATTTGCAGTGCTGTCGTTATTAT
>Ga0233445_1001083_pt1 | contig 22435 bp, 22 predicted proteins | sample SI_124_October20_5_FD_182779 | JGI IMG/M metagenome (GOLD analysis project Ga0233445, IMG submission 182779) | Seawater microbial communities from Saanich Inlet, British Columbia, Canada - SI_124_October2016_100_MG | ecosystem: Environmental > Aquatic > Marine > Inlet | place: Canada: British...
TCTCGGTTCAGACAGAAAACCAGATTTTGAAGTTTTTTCAAATTGTTGCTAATTGGAAAGGTAAAAAGACTGATAATCGGATTAGGAGGAGTCTTTAAAGCTTCATTTCCGTACAGAAACTAATTAAATATAATGCTGTCAGGCTGTACCAATTTGAGACGGTAATTTAATCTCCTTCTGATAAGTTGAGTCATAGTTGGATAATGTTAATTATATTTATTCCGTAACGCTACAGAGATGTTTCTTGTACCACATTGATATGTCAGTGCTTATGGTGGCCAAAGAAAAAATTTATTGTGTTTTTTTACTTTGGCATGTGAGATGCGATTGAGTAATGGCGTTTATGGTAATGTTGAAATAAGGTTGATCCATAACTATTAAAAAATTGACATTAATCACAATGCAAGATTTTGCCAACTACCTGGAGGGTGGTCTAGAATTTGAACTTCAGGTACTCTGTTTTAGGGCAAGTATATTCATGCAATCACTAATACATGAAAGGCCTCAATATGAAATTTGAGAGGAGAAAAACGGATATAAGAGGGAATTATGAGGGGATCGATAGAATAGAGGAGGACAGAAGAATACAAAAGAGAAACTTCATCAGTAGGTGGTTTATAATAAACAAGAATGAACTCTCATTTTATCTTCTTATTCTGATAGTCTGTGTAGTGGTTGCCGTAATTTATAGTTTCTCAGGTTCTTCAACTAGTAATTTAGATCCTGAAAACAGAAATTATGTGTCAGCGTCTTTCGAAAAATACGAAGATTTAGAGCAAAGACGGGAGCAAACAGAGAAAAAATAATTTGAAATTAAAATTGAATCTATAAGATCATGTCTTAATATTCTGATTAAAAGTTTTGTGAATTAAAACCTTATTCATTAATTGATTTACCGCCTGAAATACTTCTTCGGGTAAGATTGTAGTTAGACATTCCGGATCAGAGCAGGCCCTGTCCCTGCACGGACTGCACGGTAAGTCTTTGCTTATTACTGCTGCATTTTCATTGTATGGTCCATAGAGCATCGGGTCCTTGGGTCCAAAGATTGCAACAGTAGGAATACAGAGGGTAGACGCAATGTGCAATGGCCCGGTATCCCCCCCAATATAAAGGTCAGCACGACGCATCAATTCTATGAGTTGCTTTATCGTTGTATTGCAAGACACTAATGCTTTTTGCTTCATATACGCGACAATCTCGTTTACAATTTCAAGCTCACCCGGTCCCCAGCTAAAAATCACGTTGACATCATGCTTTTCCAGAATCATATCGACAAGCTTGGCATAATTGAGTGTAGACCATCGTTTGTATGAACCGTATTCACTTGTGCAGGGATTTACAATAATTAATGGAACTGAACGGTTGTTATTTTCGTCAATGAAGTGAGAAATATATTCCTGGTCCGGCCTGGATACAGGGAACTCCGGATTTTGAAATTTGGCGTTAAATCCTATTCCTTTAAGCAATGAAAGGTTCTTATCTATCCTGTGTTCTCTTTTGTTCTGAGGATATACTCTATACTTGGTAAACAGATAGTTGAACTCTTTAGAAAAACCTTTTCCAAATCCAACCCTGTTTTTTGTACCTGTTAACAGGTCCATTATTCCGCTCTTAAGGTTGCCTTGAAAGTCCAGGACAAGGTCGTAGCGTTCTCTGCGCAGTCTCCTATAAAACGATAGAATATCAGATAATGTTCTGACGGTCTTTTTAGCTTTCAGAATTTCACGTTGCCATTTCTTCCTGGGAAACACGATTATGTCATCAATGTCAGGAAGACCGGATAAAATCGCACTCGCTTTATCTTCTACTAACCAGGAAATCCTGGATTTTGGAAAGTTAGACCGTAAACATCTTAATGCGGGTAGAACATCCACTACATCTCCTATAGCACTAAGCCGAATTATCAATATCCTTTCGGGATTTTTTATCACCTTCATACCATAAAGATTCGGAAGAAATTTATCCGATGAAATTCAAAATATTACGCATTATTGATTTCCTTCAGACAAGAGTTCTTCATAAACTTTTTCAACTTGTATTGCCTGCGTATCCAAAGAAAATTTTTCCCGGGCTTTATTTAATGATGCTTCTGCCAGTTTATTTCTTAAGTTTTCGTCCCGGCTTAGCTTTAGAAAAGCTTCAGCCATATTTTCTGGCGTATCTTCAACTACTAATCCATTAATATCGTTGTCAACAATTTCCGGTAACATTCCTCTGTTCGCTGCTATAACAGGTTTTCCCATTGCCATAACCTCTCTGACGGCACGACAAGAACCATCTGATCCCGGTACTAGAAATACATCAATATCCATACATGACACGACATCTACATAATCCTCGATTCTGTATCCGGTATGGATCACAACATCCTCTAATCCCATTGCCCTTGTTGGGTCTGTCAATAGTTGTTTCTCCTTAGTTCCTCGTCCTATTACAAGCAATCGTATTCTGGGGTCCTCCTGTGATGCAATTTTAATTGCCCTGAGAAGCTCGTTAAACCTGCGATGTGGCTGGATTCTGGCGATAATTCCCACAACAATATCATCATCTCTTATGCCTAATTTCTCTCTACTGCCGGAGTTTGAACTTTCTGGACTAAAACGCTGGCAATCAATGGCAGCATCTATCTTAATAACCTTATCTTGAATCAGATTATAATTTTTTATATCTGCCTGCCTCGCTTGCTCAGACACGGTAATTAATTTGTCTGTAAGTTTTGATAAGCATATTTTATTTCTCAATCCTTTTTTAAGCGTGACACCATCATGACTGGTGCGGACAATAGGCAATGGTTTTATTGCTCTTCTGGCGGCAATCCCACCTACCAAATGGTCATAATTACGATGAACATGGATAATATCAAATGTCTCGGAATTAATGAATTTTGTCAGCATTCTAACATCATTAATGGCCTTAAAGAACCTGAAATGTTTGGTTAAGTTAAATCTTGTAATGGGTGAAAGACCACGTTCAGAGGCGTATTTATCAACAGATTCCGAATTGGGTGAAAGCATTAATGCCTCATCTGCCTTTCCACAAGCAAATGTTATGTCATGACCACGTTTCTTCAAGGTTTCACACAAACTGAGTGCGGGCTCTGCCGGGCCTGTCCATTTCCAGTCACTATAGAGATGAAATATTTTCATGTTGTCTTTAATTATACTTTAGTGGAAAAATTTAATATTATGTGTTATGGAACACTTTGGAAGTTTTCAACATAAATGAAAAGAAGGGACAAGTTTATCACATGAAACAGAGAAACTCAAGTAACATGTTATTTGCGGTAAAACGCTATGTAATAGGTTGTTTTGGTGCGTAAAATTGAAAAACTCTGGTCCGTACTAGAAATAAAGAAAATGGGTATCCAATCTAACTATCCATCAGGATTTAATATTACCTTGCTATTATTACAGAAACTCGTGTATTCACATGGTTTATGTGGGTTCGTGTGTAAGTCTCAGATACGAAATAAGTTGTCATAAATTTAAATAAATACAGATAAATTTATAAACGCCAAGGTACCAAGTGGTTATGGTCTAACGGTATAAGCTAAGTGGATACTCCTGTTAAGAAATTTTCCTATATGCATAGAATGTATTTTGTTAAAATGGCAAAAATTTAATCAGATATTATTTTCAGGTAGAATTCTATTGTTTGTCTCAACTAATAGAATTAAAACACCGGAAATCTAATAACCAACTTTTAGACAAAACAAATACGTATGAAGGTGCTTTTAATATATCCTAACATCAACTCACAGGTTGGTTTTAATTTTGGAGTTGTCTTTATTTCTGCCGTATTAAAGAAACATGGACACAAAACAAAGCTGATCAATCTGAACGAAAAGCTGGATAATCTGCCTGATGACAAAGAAATTCAAAGGATAATTGAAGAATACAATCCACAACTGATAGGTTTCTCTGCTGTTACCACGCAATACCAACATGCATTGAAAATAGCAAAATTTATTAAGAGCTTTTGTGATATACCAATTGCCTGTGGTGGTGTTCATTCTACTATGGTCCCAGAGGAGGTTATAGAAGAAGAGTGTTTTAATTATGTCTGTGTTGGTGAATGCGAAGAAGCGGTACTGGAATTAGCTGACAAAATCGAGCAAGGCGCTGATACTACTCGTATCGGCAATGTCTGGACTAAGAGTAATGGGAAAGTTATTTCTAATAACGTCAGGGCCTTACCGAAATTGACCGATTTGCCAAGAAAAGACTATGAAATCTTTGACTTTCAGAAGATGATTGATTCCGAAGGTGGTTGGGTCCGTATGATGACCTCCAGAGGCTGTCCATTCAAATGTACATACTGCTTTAACCACTCTATTGTAGAACGTTATAAAGATGAAACCGGTAGCAGCACAAAAGATCTGAATTATATTAGACGGCATTCAGTTGATGACATAATTGATGAAATTGAGTATTTATTAAATACATATAATAATATTACAACATTTATATTTGATGATGATGTATTCACTTCCAGCAAGTCCTATCTAAAGGAGTTTTGTGAAAAGTATGAAAAGGCAGTAAAGGTACCTTTCGTCGCCAATGCGCATATCAGAGCATTTGATGACGAAAGAGCAAAAATGCTGAAGGACGCGGGATGTATGATTATTAAGTTTGGATTGGAGAGTGGAAGCGAAAGGATCAGGAAAGAAATACTCAAGCGCCCAATGACTAATGAAGACATAATCCGCGCGTTCGAAAGTGCCCATAAATACGATCTTCACACTTCCGCATTCGTTATGTTTGGGCTTCCGCATGAGACTAGGGAAGAAATTCTTGAAACGGTAAAGTTGCTCGGCACAATAAAACCCGGTCGCTTCAGATGGTCAATTTTTTATCCATTCCCCAGGACGGTAGCTTATGAAATAAGCAAAAAAGGTAATTTTATTAATTTTGATAAGATGAATGCCCTTGACAACTTTACAGATGACACTTGTCTGGATTTTGGTGAGGAGCACAATCTCTTTATCCAAAAAATGCAACGGACACTCCCTTGGTATGTAAACATGTATTGTAATGATTCGTCAAAGGAAATGTACTCAATATTAATAAATATGATTGAGAAGATTCCGTCTGATGTATGGGAAAATATAAAGGATTTTACCATGCCATTTGACAAAGAGATTTCAAAGCAATTAAAACAGGCGAATGTGGAGCATTACGCGATCAAATATAACTCTTTTACCGCGGTCAATTCAAAATGGGACAGATGATTAAGGCAAACAAGATTCTTGTCAGATCTCCCAATTGGGTTGGTGATGTTGTAATGGCAACTCCTGCATTCAGGTGTATTAGAGAGAACTTTCCTGATGCACACATAACGTTACTGATTAAGGGGAATTTAAGAGGGATAATTGACGGTTCACCATGGTTTGATGATGTTATTGAATTAGTACCAAAAGCAAAAAAAAATAAAAATAATGACTTCTCTTCTCGTAAAGTATTCGGAAAAGGCACAAAAGAATATTTTCGTTTGATCCATAAACTTAGAATAGAAAAATTTGATTTGGGGTTTTTATTCCCAAACTCATTCAGTTCCGCACTTATGATGCAGTTGGGTGGAGTGAAGAGACGCGTTGGATACAACCGGGACGCACGTTCTTTTTTATTAACCGATAGTATAAAAAGATTGAGTGAAAATGGAAAATTTTTACCAACTTACATGGGCGATTATTATTTAAAGTTATGTGCTCAACTTGGATGTAATATAACATCAGGAAAACCGGAAATGTTTATTTCCGGAGAATGTGAAAACAAGGCAAAAGAGTTATTCAAAGAATACAATATCGATAAGAAACCTTTTTTTCTGATGAGCCCCGGAGCATCTTACGGCTCTGCAAAGCTCTGGACGGCTGAAGGATTTGCCAGGACGGCAGATTTATTAAAGGAAGTTGTTGACTGTAATATAGTCTTGACTTGTGGTCCTGGAGAAATCGGACTTGCTGATGAAATAGAAAAACTTTCCAAGTCACGTCTGATCAACCTTTCAAGGGCTTCAATCTCCCTGGATGTTTTTAAGGTGATCGTAAAACGATGCATACTTTTAATAGCGTTGGACTCAGGGCCAAGGCACTTTGCGGTAGCCCTTAACCGGCCGGTAGTCGTACTGATGGGCCCTAATGGCCCGAAGTATACGGAATCAGAGTATGAGACAGGCAAGGTGATTAGAGAAGATATTGAGTGCTCACCATGCCAGCTTAAGACGTGTCCCACAGATCGGCGTTGCATGACCATGATAACACCAGGAAAAGTGGTACAGACTTGTATGGACTTAATAAGAACAGATACATAGTAAAATATTTATAATGTTGAAATAGCACATTCGGTGATAACGGTTCAAGAATATCAAATAAATAGATCATTTCGGGTAAATGAGAGACAGACATGACTAAGAGGGCAAAAGTAATTGCACAGAAAATAATGGAAGAACATTGCCTGGGAATAGGAATTGACAAACAGAGAGTCAAGGAACTGTTCGATCTTGCAACACACATAGATGAGTCGGTGGCCAAATCAGGGATTGATGCAACTTTTAAGGCTATTATTGAGCCGTTAAACGATTCTTTTAATGCTGCCGACAGGGATGTTTATTATGAAATTTTCAGTTATGTCATACAGCTGATAAGAGATTTGCCAGAGGCAGTTTATATAGACGAAACACTGAAAGCATTCGGCTTGTTCACGCAACAGGATTTGCTGGACAGGGTCAGGGATTTGATCCTTCCTGACAAAGTTGGACCTGTTCAAAGGCATAATGTCAAGAAGGTGTTTGTCCTCTCTCGTGTTACCATTGGGGCAGATGTTGCCATAACCAGCATAATAATTGAGAGATCAAAAAAGCTATTTCCAAATGCCCTGATTTGTTTCCTGGCAAACAGCAAAAACTACGAACTATTCGGTGGTGAAGAAAATATAAAAATTATACCTATGGATTATCAGAGAAGGGGCGGCTTGATTTCACGCCTGGAAAGCTGGTTGCATGCGTTGGAAAGCATAAACAGTGAAACAGAAGATATGGAGCCTGGTGAATATGCAATAATCGACTCAAATTCGAGGGTTACACAATTAGGCTTACTACCATTAGTTAAAAATGACACCGGTTATTATCTTTTCGAGCCTTTAGCACATGCCGACGAAGAGATGAGGAAATTGGGAGAAGATGTTAATGAATGGCTAAACAAGGTATTTGAAGGGACGATAGGAGATTTTACCTATCCCTCATTAAGTATCCCTGCCAGATATAATGAAGCCGCAAAAGAGTTTTATCAGAAGTTGGTTGAATACAAGGGATTTGTCGTCACCGTCAATTTTGGTGTGGGAGGAAACGATGATAAGAGGGTAAGCGACGATTTTGAATTTGAAGTAGTTTTGCATTTAATAGAACAAGGAGCTAAGGTTATACTGGATGAGGGATTTGGAGAAGATGAAATAGAGAGATCTGAGAGGATAATGGATCTCCTGAAGTCACGCGGTAAGGCCATAATGAGGGTCAATGAAGACTTATCGTGTGCCGCAGGGTCTAAACCTGATTTGATTACTTACAAGGGCAGTATCGGTCAGTTTGCGGCCCTGATATCTCAAAGTCAGTTTTACGTAGGATATGATTCAATGGGCCAGCATGTTGCAGCCGCTTTAGAAATACCGGAACTGGTCATATTTAACGGTTACCCTTCAGAAAAGTTTTCCAGAAAATGGCACCCTTATGGGCATGGTAAAATAAAAATAATACATGCTGAAGGGAAAGCAGAAGAAGAGATATTGGAAAGCACAAAAAACGTCCTGAGTATGTTATCGTAGCAAGAGCATATGAGTCCGTATACGCTGACAATTCATCAAAATTGCACATTCAGTGTAGAACTTACCTCTCTCCTTAACAACTTACGGTAATAGATGGGATATCAACATAAAAGCATCATGCCTCTGACCTGGAATATCCCTGTACGCCCTTTATGAGAGTTTCATATATCAAGCACAATTAAACGATAAATTTAGAGATATGATATTTTTCCATTCTTCATCTGATACTCTCTGCATTCTTTTTACAAGATAGACTCATCTATTTAAACTAACACAACCATGTAATTTTGTACTTGATTTTAAACTGTTTACATAATAGTGTCCTTCTATAAGGACTGTTCTTTATATCAATAGGAGGTTGTTAAAAACAGTTATGAAACTTCTGACAAAATTAATACTTATCTTAGTCTTTGTATTTCTGATAACTTTCTCATCCATAGAATATATTCGTTATCTATCCATTAAGGATGAAGTTGTTAGTGATTTGAGAAGAGAGGCAAGAAATGTCAGAGACATCCTTATGGCAACTCGCCGAATCTATCACAAACAATTCCTGGACAGTGGTATACCATTGACAGATAAAACACTTGGTTTTTTGCCTGCTCATTCGTTGAGCCGTATATCGAATGATTTTGCAAACTGGACAAATAATAGATTGTACTTTAACAATGTTTCAGATAGGCCACGAAATCCAAAAAATAGTGCAGACGCGATTGAGAAAGAAGCGATAATGTACTATCGTGAACACCCTACAGAAGAGGAACGGCTTGTTCCAATCAAATCAAAAGAAGGCGAATCATTTTATCACTATTCTGCTCCAATATGGATTGAGGAATATTGTATTAAATGCCACGGTAAACAGAATGATGCGCATGTTACCATTCGCACAAAATATGACACTGCTTTCGATTATAAAGTAGGAGACCTAAGGGGTATTATGAGTATCAAGTTGCCGGCCACTCACCTGAATTCACTTGTGTGGAGTAGTTTTAAAAGAGATTTGTGGATCCACTTAGCGAGTTTCTCAGGGATGTTTTTTTTGATTTCATGGATGCTTAACCGATACGTAACAACACCGGTAAAGAGGCTTACTAATGGTATTGAATTAGTTGCACATGGAAATTATGACCAGCCAATAACAGGCTTGTCAGGTGAAATGGATCTGGTTGGCAGAACGTTTAATCAAATGTCAAAGCAGCTTGGTCAACGGGAAGATGAACTTAAAAAGAATGATGCAAAGCTTCGAAGCATATTATCCTCATTGTATGAGGCTGCTGTCATAGTTTTTGATCGAGATGGCAATATTATATCACTTTGGAGTACGCCGGAAATGGATAAACGATACGGTATTCGTGCTGTTGATATGATTGGTATTTCATTCAGAGAGTTTATACCATCAGATAATGAGGATCAAAGACTGGCAAAAATTAGCACGGTTTTTGACACTGGAGAGAAGAAAGTAGTGGAATATATTATTAATGTTCCTGGCGGTAGTTTCTGGCACGAAACATCACTCAGCCCATTGCGGAATGAGAAAGGGGACATTACTGCCGTAGTTGGGTTTATCCGTGATATTACAATAAGAAAACGAGCAGAGGAGGCCCAACATGGTGGTGAAAAAAGGCTCAGTGCCTTATCCATGGCTACTTTTGAGGGTATTGTTTTCACCAAAAAGGGTTTATTTCTTGACTATAATGAACAGTTTGCAGATATGGTTGGATACACAGTTGGAGAGTTGATAGGAATTGACGGACTGACGCTGGTACATCCAGATGACAGGGAACTCGCACGAAGCAGGATAGCTACAGATAATGAAGAGCCATACGAAATCAAGCTGTTATGTAAGGATGGCTCCTTAATGTCTGTAGAAGTACACGCACAGATGATGTTGATTAGTGGTGATAGATTAAGGGTTACTGCGTTCAGGAATATTACCGAACGCAAGAGAATGGAAACAGAACTGATAAAGGCGCAGAAACTTGAATCTGTTGGTGTTCTTGCGGGTGGAATCGCCCATGATTTCAACAATAATTTACAGACAATTTTAGGTTATATTTCTTTGGCACAAATGGACACGGAGTTAAATGTAGAAACTCTCGAACATTTAGAAAGTGCCATAAAAGCAGTTTATCAGTCAACTGACTTGACCCAACAACTACTCACTTTCTCCAAGGGTGGAGAGCCGATAAAGAAGATCATATCGCTATCAGAATTAATAAAAAGTTCTGTCAAGCTTGCAATGAGTGGTTCAAATGTCACGTCTGAACTGTGCGTACCGGACAACCTCTGGAATGCAGAGGCAGACAAAGGGCAACTGAGTCAGGTTTTTAATAATATTGTTATCAATGCTTGTCAGGCAATGCCTGATGGAGGAGACATAAAAGTATGCGCAGAAAATATTAATATTGTAGAAAAAGATTCATTTTCGTTAAAAAAAGGAAAGTATGTGAAAATAACATTTTCCGATAACGGAACGGGTATATCACAAGAGTATTTACAAAAGGTTTTTGACCCTTTTTTTACAACCAAACAGAAAGGAAATGGTCTGGGACTTGCAACCACATATTCTATAATCAAGAAACATGCTGGGGATATTACCGTAGAGTCAGAACCAGGAGTTGGCACGACCTTCACCATCTATTTGGCTGCTTCACGGGAAGAGGTCGTTTTGGAAGGAATAGATAGATTTGATAATAAGTCTGTTGGGGAGAAGGAAGGGGAAAAAAATATTGAAAGTAAAGGTAAGGTTTTGTTAATGGATGATGAATACGAAATCAGAGCCATATTGTGCAAACAGCTGAGAGCTATGAAATATGATGTTGAAGCTGCCGAGGAAGGTTCTGAAGCGATACGATTATACAAAAATTCTTGTGAAGCAGGCAAGCCGTTTGATATAGTTATACTAGATCTGACTATATCCTGTGGTGTGGGAGGGAGGGAAGCTATTGGAAAATTGCTTGAAATTGACTCTGCGGTTAAAGCTGTTGTAATGAGCGGTTACGCGAATGATCCCATAATGGCGAACTATAAGGAATACGGTTTTAAGAGTGTTATTTCCAAACCGTATAAAATTCATGAACTTGATGAAATGTTGCAAAGAGTGATAATGAGAATGTGTTAATATTCTTTGTTCGGATGTATGACTGTTGACCGCAAAGCGTTGTATAGAGTATTCGTCATGAGATCATATCCTCCGTTATTTGGATGTATACCGTCGGCATAGAATCTCCAACTGGTCTCAACATCTCCCGGCCATTGAGCAGGGAGATCTATATAAAGGAACTTGAAGTCCCGTGCCAATTTCTTAAGGATGTTGTTGTAATCGTTAAAAACAGCTTGCACAACCTTCTGTTGTGGAAGAAAATCTCCAAATCTCATATGGGCATATTTTCTCAGTGTTGTTGTCATGCCCATGACAAAGACGGTTGTGTCTGGTAGATCTTGTTGCAGTTTGTTGAAGAGCCTGGTAATTGTAGTCTGATAGGCGTCAGGAGTTGAGTTCGGGTCTGCGCTCAACCTGGCAAATATGTCATTTGTGCCGATTGCGATAATAATAATGTCCGGTTGCCGCAGAATCACATCTCTGTCTAATCTGCTTAACACTCCCCGTGCCGTGTCGCCATTTATTCCTCTGTTGACAACTTCGTATTCACCAGGGAAATCCTCCTCTAGAAGATTTTCGAGTCGGGTAACCCAACCACCTTGTATCGCATTCCTGTGTCCCTGTACTGTCCAGTGTGTATCTGCTTGAGTAATGCTGTCACCAATTGCGATGATGACTTCCTTTGCAACGAGTGATGACATCGATAGAAACGCGATACTGAGACAAACTATGGTAATCTGGAGAATAACAGGTAGACTTAACTTTTTTATCACATAACCTCCTTTAAATATGGAGTGCATCATCCGTGATGATGCGTATCAAGCAGTGACCGTGTCACTGCGCTCCAAACAATTACAAATTCTAATCTTGGATAGATTCTGCAATCTGCATAGCAATTTCTTCCTGGTCTAACCGATTACAATCAATCGTTATTTCAGCGTATTTTTTATAAATGGATTGACGTTCTTCATACAGATCTCTGAATGTCTGGGTTTCTGATTTTGCGATACCCCTTGTCTTGAAATTGTGAATCCTCCTTTTAATTTCTTCAAAGCTGACTTCAAGGAAGATTACCGTTGATATGTTCAGTAAATGGGACATCGCGTTTGTGCTGTAAGCAGCGCTCCCGCCGGTTGCTATAACATGATTTCTAATATTCAATTTCATAATTTCATGTTCCTCAATCTTCCTTAAATTGAGATGGTCACTCTCATCAAGGATTTGCTGCAGGGACTTCTGCTGATTGATCTGTATGAGTACATCCGTATCAATAAAGCCAAAAGATAAATTCTTGGCAAGTATTATTCCCACAGTGCTTTTCCCGGCGCCGGGCATACCGATAAGTGTAATATTAGATTTCATATGTTATATAATATGTTTTGGGTAACGCTACATATAGGCACCACCTCCTGATCGTAATACATGCAAGAGGCTTGGAAGGCAGTGTTATTAAATACTAAGCCACACATAATCTGGTGGCTGGCTTCATGCTGATATTAGATCGATATACCATTACTAATAGCACGCTCCTTATACTCACGGTATAACCTTGTTTCTCTATTTTGATATATGTGGCTATCAAAATTTGCATCAAAACCTGACACCCATCTTCGTACAAAATCAAATGGGTACCAGCTATCCATGAGAGTGGAAACCTTATAGTCAAGTGACACTCCTTTGTGGACAATATCATTTCGTGCTTTATATATTAAAATTAAGGCCTCCCAGCTATTTTCAGGCTCGAAATTGCACCCATCGGATGAGTGGTAGCTAACATCAAAGGAAGGGATATGGATTTTAAAGAACTTTTTGTAGGCATCCTTAAAATCATTTAGACATCGAAAGTTTAAACGACTTAGCGTTTCTTCCACTATCCCTTCATTATTACCTAATGTTAAATGTCTGTAATATTCCCTAAACTTCAATATTAAATACGATTCTAATGCAGTATGAGTAGCAACTATAATTTGTTGACCTATTTCGGTGAAATGACCTTTCTCTTCTAATTGCTTTAGTTCATTTTTTGTGTAAGCATAACTAACCAAATTAAGCCCAGATATTTTATTTTCTGACAATATTGAGTTTATCACATCCATATCAATTTTTTGATTTCTAATCTTTGCTATGACGTGCAAAGCGTAGACATCAGCTGCACGTACAACTCCCATTACGCCTTTATCTAACTCGTGAAATTTATCTATAGCTCTGATCATCATTTCAATATCATAGTTGTTTTACTGCAATCCATTTTAGTTCAATAATTTATCATTTTGGCCTCTTTAACTTTGATAGACTACCATCCATATGAGTGTGACATCATCCTGAGCAGAGTCGAAGAATGGTTTTTGTATAGACAGTGACCTAACTTGACTCTTAATCATATAGAAACGGTAAAAGGATAGTTAGGGATTTTTTCTCATATCTTCCTCCCACTCCAGATATAGATAACCTTGCCCAGGATCGTGACTCCCGGCTGATTGCTCAGTTTTATTGATTCCTTGCCGTATGCTGGGTTGTCGCTGATAAGTTCTATCGTATCTTCTGAGAGTTTCCTGATCCTTTTTATGAGGATTGTATCGCCTCTGCTTAAAACATATATTCCCTCGGTTATTATCCTGTCAATACTCTTGTCTACAATTAAAAGAGCATCATGTTTGATTGTAGGTTCCATGGAGTCTGTTTCAGCGCTGAGAATAAATAGATTGTTGGGGTCTGATTTAAGCTCTCTCTGCAGCCAATCTTTACGAAACATAAGATCCGCACCGATTTTCTCGTCATTTACAAATGACTCATGTCCGGAAGATGCCTTAATGTTGAAAAGTGGGATTTTGGAATAGGTTGTGTTGTCTGTTTCTCCGCCGGTGTCTTGTGCAGAGTAGTTTTCCGGTGATATCGGCATCATTTGAGCCAATTCTTCAACAGGAAAACCAAATGCTGACTGGAATCCCTTTTTAAATTTTATAGAGATGTCGCGCTTTCCACTGAGAATTTCAGATACATAACTGTTAGAAAGAGAAATTTTGTTCGCAAACTCACCCCTCTTTAAGTGTTTTGATTTTATGAACTTATCTAGTTTTTTTAAAATATCCATAATAGATAGCGAATTTACTACTTGATATATTCGCTATAATTCGTTATAGTTCGCAAAAGAGTTAGTCAGGCTATCGTTATTTAAAGAAAAATAAAATAAATTGATGTTGTTGTGCAAAAGTTCGGCAAGTGAAAGACCGGGTAATTTACTGCTTATTCAAGCAGATTATAGATTTTTTTTAATGAAATTCAATGACTAAGTTTAATTATTATCAGTTTTGAGGATGAACGCTTCTTAACGAAATTTTACGAAATCAGATAAATTTTGGATTCCTGTTTTCCTGTCTGTGCAGGTTTGGGAATAACAAGATGGTTTGGGACTTATGAGGAAAATGGTAGGTACGTAGAGATAACAAGGAATATTATTAATAAATTAAAAAGGAGGGTATGGATATGAGAAGCAAGGTGAATGTTGATTCTGATATAGGTAGACTTGTTTTGGAAGGTATGATGACCATTTTTATCGTACTGATATTCTTGTTTATTGCGCGTAACTGGGTGCTGATAAATGCTGACGATACACCGTTTGCACCAACTTGTAGCCTGTCTGACGGAAGGATAGGGATTAACGGGTCTGGATCCTACAAAACCAACAAAATTATAGATAACTATAAATTATGTAAAATTAGGTTTGACAACATGTAACGATTATTGTTTAATAATTCATGTTGAATATGTTTCAATAATAGTTTTTAAATTTTTTATTTGGTGACTACATGGATACATCTGAAAATCTGATAGAAAAATTCAGGAGTAAGAGTTTTAAGATTACCCCGCAACGTTTAGGAATCTTTAAAATTCTTGAGGGTAATTTGAACCATCCATCTGCAGAGGATATTTTTGACAAGATAAAGAAAAATTATCCTACCATCTCTTTTACAACCGTTTATAAGACGTTGGATATCCTGGAAAAGATGGGTGAGGTACTGAAGATCACCATCGATGATGAAAGAAAGCATTACGATCCGAATACGGAGACTCACCATCACATCATCTGTTTAGGGTGCAACAAAATCTCTGATGTTGATGGAGATAGCGTAAGCCCTGAACTGCCAAGCGAAATTCTGGAAGAGTTTACACCTTCCAGATATCACGTATCTTTCTACGGTACTTGCAAAGACTGTTAAGCAAACAATAGTTTATTCAGTCCTCTACAGTTGTTTAGTTTTAAAATACACTTATCACAATTTAAATAATATAAGAGGTTTTTCATGGATTTGATTACGAGATTGTTTGCGATTTCACTATTGAGTATACTCGGAATGTTCGTCTTGCCGTTCAGTGCTTCAGATGATAACGTGTTTGCTGAGGTTGAGACCGGTGTAGATATTGGGAAAAGGGCGGCTCCATTTACCCTGTTGACTCTCGATGGAAAGGAGATTGAGTTAGGATCTTTTGCTAAAGACAAGGTTACCTTACTGGTTTTCGGCGCCACATGGTGTCCGTCGTGCAGACATGAAATACCTCTCCTGAAAGAATTTTATACTGAATTTAAAGATCAAGGCCTTAATGTATTGGGTATTGATATTCAGGAAAGTGCAAAAAAGGTCAAATCTCTGGTGGATAAAAAGAAGATTAATTATCCGGTAGTTCTTGATTCTAAAGCTGACGTGGCCAGACTCTATAAGGTTATGGGCATTCCATTAAATATCGTCCTGGATAAGAGTGGTGTAATAGTGTACAAGGCCAACAGACCGCCGGATAAAAAGTTGCTAAAGAAGTTGTTGTAAAGGGATTGGTAACCGTTCAATTTCAATACCCTTTCTTTCGAAAGGATCCCGATTCTTACTCATGGAATTCCTGCTTGCCTGAATGATTATCGGGTGAAAAAAAACAACTCCGTCCTTCTCTTCAAACTACAGATATAGGTTTCTGATCCTGTAAAATCAAAATTCTCCAGCCAAAGAAAAATCATCAATATTGTTTACATCAATCCTGTGTCCTGAGATCGTCTGGATTTTAACTTTATTTCCACGTTGGACTAATTGGTTGAGCATATCCCGAATATCCATCTTTTGGAACCCCGGTTTATTTCGGAACTCCTGAATGAAAGCTTTTACGATTATCATACCTTTTACTGTCAGCTTCATCATTCCCGTCCACTCTCCATAGTATTCTGTACCAGGTTGATCATAAACAATTTTTTCCAGATAGTAGTTATCTTCGGGGAAGAATGACTTCCCTTCCGTAGAACGTACATGAACAAAATCAGATCGATATTGTTTCTTAAGAGAAAATACAGAATCCACGATAAGGACAATGTCTGACGGATCATCCAGCATGATACTAAGAACATATTTTTTAAAGAGGACGTCACCAAATAGAATAACGGATTCTTCCTGGGTAGTATCAATCGCCTTGGTGAGAGAGACCATCTCTCCCGTTGTTTCATAGTCGTCATTTGCAATAATGTTTAAATTGGGAAGGTTAATTTTTTCTCTCTTGTATCCGGCGACCACCATAATATTTTTTATATGATGTTCGTTAAGATGTTCTACCGCTCGTTCCAGGATACTCTTCTTCCCGATTTTAATCATGGTTTTTGGAATGGACTCTGTGAGCTCTCCCAGTTGATCTCCGCGAGTAGATGCAAGGATAATGGCCCTTCGCTGGTTTCCCGTTTTCGGGCTTAAGTATTGCTCTTCCGCTATGGCCAGTTCCTTATCGTCTTGAAGTCGAAAAATTTCTTTGACCGGGACAATGGAGTCTTCGACGTTGAGCAGGTTCTGTTCCTGGTAGATTTGCTGGGAAATTTCCTGCATTTTTTGAATAGAACCCCGGAAAATTTGGTTTGCCCAGATGGCTAGTGAAATATTGCGTTTTCTATAATCGTCGATGGGTGTCGTGTAATACTTAGTGGGAACAATTGCGACTGGTGCACGGTTTTCCCATTCTGTCATAAAATCAAAAATTTCACATGCGTTAGATAATTTACTGTGTACCAGGATTGCGTCTGCTCCTGCCAGACGATACGCTTCCGCTCGTTTCAAAGCTTCTTTGAGCCCCCATCCCGCGATAAAGGCTTCTATGCGAGCTACGATAACAAAGTCATCATCCTTTTGAATATCCTTGCCAGCTTTAATTTTCCCGCAAAACTCATCGATATTGGCTAAAGGTTGAGCTCCATCCCGGAGAAAGCTATTAGTTTTGGGGAAGATTTTATCTTCGATGCAGACTCCCGCAATTTCTCGTTGCTCCAGTTTTTTAACGAGACGGCGCATATTGTTAAAGTTACCATATCCGGTGTCTCCATCCATGAGAATAGGAATCGTGGTGGCATCGCTCATGAACTCTAAAACATCTAAAACCTGTGTCCAGCTTGCCTCGTTATTATCCCGAACGCCTAAAGAACCGGAGATTGAAAGCCCACTGCCCCAAATCCCTTTAAATCCAGCTTCTTCAACTATTTTGGCTGACATGCCAGAATGAGCTTCCATAAGAAATTCTAATTGTGGGCTCAATATCATCTGTTTTAATTGGGTAGTTTTTTTCATAAATTAACTAGATTTTAAAATCATTGTTTCAAAAAATACCAAAAAAGTGATTATTCAAAACTGCAATTTATCATAAATATAATAAGATTGCCAAAACCAATTACAATCAATTATAGATTGATGCTCAGCCATTATTAATGACTGTTCTTCTTTGTTGGCATATTATTAAATGGAGCTTATTTTCTTATTGTTATTAGCTTATTACACAGGTAGAATGAAACGGTTGTTGTATTAATCTGTAGCCTGCTACAGCACTCTACATGGGTGCCGTTAATATAAACGACTCGGTGTAACTGCCAGCAAGTAAAGCGACTCTGTCATAACAGATTATAAATTAGGTGTTTATTATAAAGGACTCATTAGTGATAGACTATCATATGCACATAGTTCTAACTACACGCCTATCATATTGACAATTAACAACTTACAGCTCTGCTTAAAGTGCGATTTTTCCAACTGTAGTAGATATGTAGTCAGAATCCAACGCATCTACACCGCTTCTTAAACTTTCAGGACAATGATGTGCGTAACGTTGAGTCATCTTTATATTTTTGTGGCCCAATAACTTAGAAATCATATAGAGGTCAATTCCTTTTTGGGCCATACGAGTTGCAAAACAATGTCTTAAATCATGGAATCTAAAGTTAGTGATTTTTGCTTTTTCTAATGACCTACGAAAAGCCACACTTAGACTAACAGGATTAATTTTTCCACTACGCCTGTTCAGAAACACATAATCATTCTTAATATTTCTTACTTTCGATAAGCTATTAATTACTTTTAATGCATTCTTGTTAAGCGGGATTGTCTTACGATCTCCATTTTTTGTTTTATCAATAAAAATAGTTTTTTTATCAATATCAACCCTTGACCATTCCAGAGAAATTAACTCTCCCAGTCTTAAGCCAGTGTTTAAACTGAATATTATTATTTCCCCAAGCCACCCAGGACTATTTTCAAGAAGACATTTTTCTTCCTCTTCAGTTAACCACCTATCTCTCGCATTGTTTTCCTTTTCGTTTGATACTCTAGAGACAGGATTTTCTTTAAGCCATTCCCATTCCTTTATTGCCACATTAAAAGCAACAGAAAGCATTGACAATTCACGATTGATACTGGCAGGTGCAGCACCTTCACTATTTCTCAATACCTTATATCGTGATACCATTTTTGGAGAAATAGACAATAAATTAGATTCACAAAAAAAAGGATTCAGATGTGTTAAAGATGTTGCATAGCTTTTTCTCATACTACTTGAAACCTTTGGTGCATGTTCAGCCATAAACTTATTCATCATCTCTTTATAAGTTTTATTGATACCAATCAGCTTTTCAAAATAACTTCCCTCAACAAGCTCTGTCCTGATCTTTGCCTCTACAGCTTGTGCAACTTTTTTGTTAGAGGTTCCTAAGCTTTTCTGGATCTTCCTGCCGTTATGACTAATACACATCCACCAGATATTGCTTCGTTTATACATTAAAATCTCCTTTCCCGAAGCCTGTTTGTATCTGTATGTCACTATCGGCAGGATTATATAGAATTACCATGAAGGTCTCCAATGATTTTATTAACACTGTTCTCAAGCTTAAGATATGGTTTTTTCAAATTAGCCATTGCCTCATCAACATCTTGAATGTCGAATAGAATACGTCTGCCAAATTTAATACAGGGGAATTTTCCCTGACTAGACCAATCGTATATAGTCTTAACAGGGAGAGATGTGTACCTGGACACTCTTTTGATATCAACGTATCTTTCAATTTCATTATCTTCCATGACAATATTTCCATTGAAAAAGAAACAAATAATTAGTAAAAGAAGTGGTTCAGTCGTTTACTTTTATGATAAATATATGTTTAACAGTTATTTTACAAATACTCATAAAAGTATGTTTTAACTGAAACGATGAGAATTATAGCCATATTGGCGATGCTGTCAATAGAAAATTGGCGGTATGGCTATGGCAATATTTCAAATACTCCATAATACGTATTGTTACTATGACTTACGACAACAAAGAAAATCAAGAAAAAAAAGTAAGAGAATGCATAATTCAAAGAATGATTAATGCCGCAGGACTAGATAACAAAAAACAACTTGCTGATAAATTAGAAATTGAACAAGATAAAATATCTAAATTTATTACAAGACATGACCTCTCTTTCTATAAGAAAATTATCGATTTTGCAGATACAAATAACATATCTCTTGATAATCTACTAATTAGTAAAAGAAATGAAAATTATCAAAAAGGGAAGGAATCCCAAATCAACAAATTCAAGGAAAGGAAAGAAAGAGTGGAAGGGAAGCTATATGATATAGAAGGATTAAGCCAAGAACGAATAGATATAATACAGGAAATGATTGACAACTGGAAAATTGAAGATGCAAACAATCGTAAAGAAGAACGCAGGAAACGAACATCTAAAAGCGAATCCAAAAAAAGCAAATCAGCATGAATAAAATAATCTGCTTTAAATGCTATTTTAATATTTCAAACTGTAATTGCTCTTTATAAGTAAGTATTGTAATATGATTCTTGCTAAATATCATTACAATAGCTGCATTATCCAGAGACTGATTAATAACTTGTTTGGAAATGAACGAACATAAAGCAAATACTGATAACGAACAATCTCCAAAAAAAGTAGCTTACTATTCTGCATTGGTAAATGCATGGATACAAACAAAGATGGAGGTAGACAAAACCTTAATCATAATTTCATCTGCAGGAATAGGGTTTTTAATTTCACTTATTAATAAGTTGGGTATCAGCAATGTTGCAGAACTTCTAATATATTTGGCAGCGTTTGTATCATTTTTTATAGTGATTATTACATGCATTGAAGTGTTTAGAATGAATGCTATATACATCGAAAAAATCATCGAAAAGAGAGGAGAAGATAATCATGAGAGTTTAGATACATACAGTTCGATAGCAAGAATTTCATTCATAATCGCATTGAGTTTAGTTTTGTTATTGGGAATTAATATTGGGATTAGACAATTTATAAAAGGAGGATTCGAAATGGTAGAGAAAAAAGAAACAAAGGGGAAATTAGTTACTAATGAAGGGTTGGGAGGATTGAATAAACTGGAAGCTGGGGTAGAAAAGGGATTGGGCGGCTTGGGAAATTTGTCACCAGGCGTAACAAATACTACGGGAACTACTGAAACTACGGGAACGACTGAAACTACCGGAACGACTGAAACTACCGGAACTACATCAGACACAACTCAAGATTCAAAAGAATAATGATAAATAAAAGTTAACAATAGCCGTGCCAGTAGGAAGATCAGGATCAAGCATAGCCAAGTGTTTAACCAAATGCTAAAAAATTGCATTGGTTAACTAATCGTTATAATATTTCAAACTGTAAATATTCCTTAAAAGGAAGTAAGGAGAAACTCATGTCACGCAAAGTGTTATTTATCGTTGTTAGCTTTGTCATTATTGTTTCACTCACTGCTTGTGCAGCAGCAACAAAAACTCAATTAGTTAGCATTACGGCAAAAGAAAGCACAACTGATAGTGCAATGATGTCTGTTAAATGTGCACTCCTGCAATCTGGATGGAATATCACATACACAGACACTGAAAGTATTTCTGCTGCAAAACCTTTTGGGTGGGATCACGTTCCGGTCACATTAAACATCAGCTTACAAAAGGCTGGAGATAACATAATTAAAGCCAGATTTACTGTCAATAATCCACGCGGAGTATTTGACAACGGAGATCACTATACAAGGGACGTAGTAACCGCATTAAAAAATTGCGGAGCAGAAGGGTTAGTTATTAGCGCTGATTGAAGCCGTCACAGGTCAGGTCAGGTCTGTCAACGAAAAGAAAATGACAGGGTCAAATTTATATTATTGACACCAGGCGTTTAACCAAATGCGAAAATACAGCATTGGTTAACTAATCGTTAGCTCAAACTTAGTTAAAAAAACATGTTAACAAATAAGGTAGTTATGTCTGAAGAAGAAAAAAACAAGGAACTTTTTGAACTTATCAATAAGGATGCACAATCTTGGCTTGCTCAAGCTAAACAGCATAAAATGTCAGCAGACGTGATTCTGTCAAAGTTAGAAGATGCTTTAAAAAATATACCAACAAGCCAAGAAGGAACACAAGAAAAGATGCTTGCTTTCGTTCATTCCTATATGCTCTTGATTGGCATTGCCTTTGAAAATCTTATAAAAGGCATTCTTATCGGAAGAGATCCAACATTAGTTAAAGATCAAAAAAATAGAAGTGGGATTTTGGAAAGAGGTGGACATGGAATAACTAAAAAAGCGAGTAAGATCATCTCCACGTCATCAAATGAGTCCAACCTTCTCCAACGCATTGAAGAGTATTTATTCTGGGCAGGTCGTTATCCTTTACCGATAAAGTTCGGAACTTATAATAATAGCGAAGAAAAAAAGTTACGAAGCTATTGTAATAATGATCCTAAATTAATAGATGCGTTGTTTGATAAATTAACGCACATTTTAGAACAAGAGTGGACGGTTCGTGAACATCAGTATCCACAATAATTAGTGAAACCCTTGATTAGTAATTAATATATCAAACACCATCAATTCTCAAAGACTCTCCCACACCTTTAGGAGTTCCTGTATATTGAACACGTGTTAAACGTCCTGTATTTACAATATAATATTTCTTCCCATCATCATCTACATATCCAATAATCCTAAACATATTTTTTTGAATTACTTTTGCGGGTCCCTCGACAATAGAAACTACTTTTGATTGTTTATTTAATTTTTCTACTGTACCAACTTCTTGTTTTGTTACACTTGATTTAGAATTCATGTGACCAATAAAGTTCATAAATCCATACTTAAAAGCAAAACCAGCTCCAACGATTAAAAGTAGGGTATAAATTATAAACTTTGTCGTTGATGATTTTATCTTCTCACCTTCT
>Ga0233445_1001086_pt1 | contig 22386 bp, 22 predicted proteins | sample SI_124_October20_5_FD_182779 | JGI IMG/M metagenome (GOLD analysis project Ga0233445, IMG submission 182779) | Seawater microbial communities from Saanich Inlet, British Columbia, Canada - SI_124_October2016_100_MG | ecosystem: Environmental > Aquatic > Marine > Inlet | place: Canada: British...
CAATAAGGTCTTCGAACTCTAAATGGATTAGCTGAGGCTGATCAAGCTCCTCATCCTGTGAAGGAGAATTGTCAGTAAGCTGAGGTTCCGCAAGGACCGTTTTAAATGCCCACAGATCATTTAAGTAATCTTCATCAACACTCTTAACCTGTACCTGCACTCCAACAACAAGACTCTGAAGGAAATCAGCTTCGCGATCAATAACTACTGTGTAATCATCACCATCAGGAGTAACTTCAGAAAAAGCTCCATCATAGCCAGTGCCGAACCCGGAGCCATCATATGCTCTGGCTCCGTTGACCTCAACGATAAGCGTAGATATGTCAATCCCGGTACCATCATCGATAATAGAAAATTCGATTGTGGTGTCGAGGTCAACATTCTTCTCACCCTCTGCGGGTGTTTTTCCTGAAATTGACAACATTAACTAAGTCCTAAGAGTATCTCTTTTTTTTCTGGCTTTTCTTGTTCCGGTACTTTGTGATAAGTAAGCAACTCATCCACATATTCCTCAGCCGCTTCCTCGCCTCTTGATTCTTTTTCGTCTTCGATTTGGGCGATGAAGGCTTCTTGCTCATCTGGTCGGTCAATGTATTCAACTCCTTCATAGGGATCTCCTCCCGTACCTTCTCTTCTCATATGCTGGAAGACATGGACAAGCTCATGGACGGGGTATCGCATGAGCACATCAAATTCTTCTTTGATGAGTTCATTATTCAATACCATTTCCCCATTAACAGTTTCGGCAGAGGTTTCGATGTCATCAAATTTGATCACAACGCCATCAATGATATCGGTAGTGAACCCATATTCTTTGCATACCTCTTTTACTACGTCTCTTGTGCGAAGTTCGTCCTTGATCTCTTTGATCAATCTGACAGAATTCTCAATCGAGAGATATAGTTTTTCGGTATTCTCGCTGGCGTAGATGATAATCATACTGATGCTTTAAGCTTTCCTTTTTGTTCTGAGTCAATAGGGGAAAGTTTCATTTCCTTTTCTTTTCCCATCTCTTCTGTTTTTGAAATAAGTTTCTTTAGGCTTTTCCTAAATGATTCTTTGGTGCTGAGGCACTCATCAAGCAGCTTCTGTATTTCTTTTTTATCAGAGGATTTTCCAAAGGTCATGTTAATCTCCTAGCTTCATGTCAAGAATGAAATTCATCTTATCAATGCCAAGAGAAAGTTCTGCCATTGTTTTGTTATAATCCTGCAAGACTTCCTTAAGCTCATCAACTCTTTCATCGTTGACTTCTTGTAGTTTTTCCTGTAGGGCATGTGCGGCTTTGGCCTGTTTGCGGTTGATATCTTTGAAATCATCCATAGCTCTGCCGATATCTTCAATTTTGCTATAAGTTAGCTCATGCTTTGAAGAAAGCTTCTTAAGAGAATCGTTGATATCAACGCTCTTAGTTTTGTCCTTTCCGGTCAAGGACCATGCCCTTTCTCTGAAAACGATCCAGGCAAGAGAAGCTGCAAGTAGCACGCCCCAAATCCCGCCCTTAGCAATTAAGTATTCGATAATTGCATCCATTAGATAATCCTCCTTGCTCTTAGGTGACGGAGCCTTGTGAAAGCAGGTGCTCCACTTGCCATGTTGGAATAGCTTCCAAATCCGCGCGGCCCAGGTCTGATGCTATTCTTCATAAACTTCAGTCTTTCTCTGTAACTGGTAAGCCAAGTGCCATAGTGGGACTGCAAGAAATCACCCAACTGTGGAGGCTGGTAGCTAACTCCGCCATCAGTAATTGTAAAGTCACGACCCTTCTCGATGATTGCCTGTGATGCAATTGCAAAAATATATGCCCCTTCAACGATGGCTGAAGAAAATAGGGTCTGAATAATTTGGTCATGAAAACCGTAGGTTGTGAAGAATGGAATCATATTAAACTCTGATAGAGCTTGACATAAGAAGCACACAAGTGTGTCATCATCAAAAACATTGCATTCTTCTGTAATGAATTCACCGTAAGCATCCTTAACGAAAGCTCCGAATTCATCACGAACCGGCCTTAAGCCTGTTGATCTAAGTCTTGCTTTGAGGTACTTGAGGAGCACATTAATTCCATAGATTTCTGCTTCCGCAAAATCAAAAACTACATCATCTGCAATCGCGATAATGCCCGGTCCTACATCCGCAGAAAGAGTCACCTCTGGTGCTACGGTTGAGAAGAATAGTGTGGTCTCGAATTCTACCTCATCAATGATGGCAGTCCAATCGTCCATCCAAGATCCTTCTTCTGCGTCATCAGGAACTCTATAAGTATACTCGTACAGTCCAGTGTCAACAGAAAGCACACCGCGAGACGTTGCTGCCAAAATCTCCTCGCCATCGGTATTCCTTACGGAAATCGTAGGCGTAGAGTCGGCGTCAACAGCGTCTCCGCTGGCGTCGTAGAACTGAACCTGAAGAGTTACTTCTTGTCCTTGTACGGCTAATGATCTTGGGTTTGCCATTGTTTATCCTTACTTGCTGTATAGAAACTTTTTAATTCTGCGAACGTGGTAATCGAATTTACTACAGTCACTATTAAGATATTCGACAGCGAGAATGTCAGCTACATCTTCAGGATCATCCAATTGAAACTCAAATTTACCGTCACTGCCTTTAGTTGCCTTTAAGAGTGCTAGACCCCTCATAGAAAGGTACGCTGCTAAAGGTAAGTCAGAGGTCTTATATGTCGTATCATCCGTCTTCATCAATCCTCTCCTTATTAATAGAAGCTTCCTGCTTCCTGTGAGCGCCTATAGAACAGGTTGAAAATCCTTTCGGAGCCTGTCTTTTGCACCTCTCTCCATTGCCTTTTGTTGCCCCACATCGGACAAACGCAAAGCCAACGAGATGAGCAGCATCGAGCGCTTCATCTATAATTTCGTTATTAGTCTCTTCATTATCTAACTCATCCAATATCATTCCGAAAGAAGGCACAGGTTCCTCTTCTTCTTCAGCCTCTTCCATCATAATAAAAGATGGCTGAGGCTTCTCATCTACAGCCGAAGTATTGCCAGTGTATGAGTCTGTAGTAAAGAAGGATTGAGAGCCAGGAGCATCAGCAGCTAAGCTTCTGGATGACTTGATGTCAACAAGATCCCTTTCGAAATCAAAGAAGTCATCGTGAGATAGCTCTTCTTCCGTGCTCATGTCAACGTGGTTTTTGCCTCTTCTGTTATTGTTTAAGGGATCAACTTTTGCCTGAAGCGGAGTAGCTTCAACCCTTGACATTCTTTTTCTTAGCTTATCTTTTGTCATGATTCTTCACCATTATCTTCTGTTAGTTCATTTTCTTTGCCGATATCGGACCACCATTTTTCATCTACCACATTGTCCTCACTGTTCCAAAGTTTTCTATTAAAAACTAACGGATTATATATTTGTACCTCATGACCCATCTCATCAACAATCCATCCAAGGATTTTGCAAAAGTTCTCATAAGAATTTGCAAGACACAAATCTTGATATCCTCCGGCCAAATAGATCTTGATATTCTCATTTTCAATTAACAGTTCTTCCATTGTATTTTCAAAAAGTTCTGATCCCATACTTCTATCATGAGAGTGTACTGTGCTTGCCTCAAGAAATCCTCTTAAGCTTCTCAGTTCCTCAGACTTTTCTTGGTCCTGAATTAGTCCAAGGTTGGCATATTCATATGAGAATAAAAAGTTAGTGAAAACTAAATCAAACTTCGGCACATGAGCCTTCACCTTATTCGAATATTCTACAAAGGAAGAAGTATTTAATTCTGATGCAGAATCAGGATGGACCAAAATTAGAAGGTTCGAAAATTGTTTGCCAGAAGATTCTGAAGAACTTTTGTAAAGCTCCAGACAATCTTTTGATTCCTTATGAAACCCCTTTTCGGATAGGGTTCTTGACAACCCAATCATCCGATCAGAGGCCCTGGAGGTCTTGAAGTATTCAGCATTAGCAGTAGGCTCATCGTATTTGGCGATGCCAACTAATTTTGCCTTTGCAGGCTCTGAGCCCTTATATCTTAATTCGCCCGGGTTATGCGCCGGCTCGACATCATCTTCGTTCAAGAGGATTATGTAGACGCCATAGTCACTCATTTTATAAACCGCAGTTGTAATTGCGTGTTCCACGGCAAACTTTCGACTTGGAGTTAAATAATCTCCTGGCCGGATATAGTCTGCCTCAACTGGCATGGCTCGATAATAGAACTTCATATACACCTCATCTGAATAAGCTAATTATTAGCATCCTAATGTATTAGGAGTTTTTAATGGACAAACTTGCGAGTCTCATCAAGATGATGGAATCGAAAAATCTTCATGAAGAAGTAGAGATGCTAAGAAAGTTAGCCACTTATTGCTCCGGATTCTCTTTTGCATGGATATCTCCAAGCGGAGAACTTTACGAACTTTCATATGGGACAAGCCACGCTGAGTTTGCCACAGATTATGTTAAGAAGAACGACATAGACTACAGAACAGGGATGTCGTTTACACCTTCTGATTATCTGGTTGAGATAGGGTGGGCAAGAGTTTCTAACGCATTTGATATGCAGGTTCTAAAGCTTCCTTTGACAAACCAAGCAAACATGCATATGGCAGAAATAATGGGAACATGTGTAGCTCAAGGAAAAGAGGATATAGAAGTTAAAACTATGTATGTAATAGAGGGCTCCGGAGACAATGAAAGATCTGTTGCTATGCCAGTAGTTCAATTTGTAGAAGGCTACATGCAACAGGAAGCTCAAGAGAAATTTTATAGCAAAATCTTAGATTGAAAACAAAAAAGCGGACCCTGATACAACAGTGGTCCGCTTCGATGCTTAAGTTTTAATTAACTATCTATGTGTTTGAAAAAACTTCATTCTCAAGAATCCTTTGAGCTTTTACAGGAAGGAGTTCCTTTATCTTCAGCATGTCCGTTCTGTTATAAACCCTGGTGTTCCTAAAACCATAATTGACATAAGCTGAAGAATTTTCTAATAACCATACATTTTTCATATTCGATGAAATCTTTACATGGTCTTTGTAGAACGCATGATCTCTTACATTTTTTTTATCAATAAAGAAGGTCCAGTCCGGATCCTCTGAAATGATTTGTTTGATTTGCATAAGAAGCGGCTCAAGCCTCGCCATCTCTTCTGCCTTTGCTATCGCAAGCTTAGCCGCCTTTGCTGCCTCTCTTGCTCTAATGATAGCTCCATTAGCCCGAGCTATCTCATTCAGCCTATCTCGCTCCTCCTGTGCAATCCGTTTCTCTTCTTTGATAAGGATCTTGCAGTCTTTGCAAATCGAAGGTCCGCCGGGGCGAGTCATGTGTTCTTCGCCACATTTAGCGCAGGGGAAAGGTTTGTTTAAAGATTCCAAATATGCTGGAAGTTCCACTTGCCATGCAGCTACTTTCTTCGCATGCTTAATAAATGTTGAAGCGTGAGTTTTTCCTTTAATCTTAACACAGGTTTGACAGTATTTTGATTTTATCAGTTTATCTCTATCGTGTTTGTAATAGGCATCTTTATTAATGATTGCTCCACCAAAACCATCTCCGCATAGTTTACACCTCATTTTAATTCTCCTCATCATTAGGTTCGAAATCAAATCTTATTTCAGCTCTAAAATCTTCAGCTTGATCAGCTACAATTATTTGGATGTTAAATATGTGATTACCGCCTTCATCCGCTTTCCCACAAACTCTATCGAGCATCTCTGCTGTATTTTTTGATATATAAATAGTGACGTAGTCCTCAGCTTTGTAACCCCATTTATCAATGGTTCTTTTTAGATCCAAACAGAAGGTTCTAAACGTGCTATACTTATAAGGATAGGTTCTAAATTTTGAGGCATTCATTTCTATTTGTTCCTTTTCAATCTGTTACAAAGCCGGTAGGGCAAAACTCGATCCAACCATTATCAGTTTCATTTCGTTTTAAATATATAATAGGGCCATAGGCAATAAAGCTTTTTTGATCTTCTCAACCTTAGGAGGACTATGTTTTTTGTATCTCTGACATTTCTTACGTGATTTCTTTTTTAACTTTTTCATCCACCTTCCTTGTTCATAGCTTCATTATACTTTCTGAAAAACTGTAATCTCTAAACACAGAAAACCCCCGGCTCTTTCGAACCGAGGGTTTTGTTCTAATCTCCTACCGCAAAGAATGCCATCATTTTCTCACGTTGTGCTTTGAAAAATGGAATTTCAGAAGCTGCCTCTAACTGTTCATCAGATGATCGAAATTTATTTTTCAGCCTTTTATTAAACAAGTATCCTTTATTGTAAGACTCAAAGAAATTTAAAACAAAAAAATCCCCCGACTCCGAAGAGACGAGGGACAATTTTTAGTAGTGGTTCAAGCCACTTAGATGATCAGTCAGTGACAAAGCCAGAAGCAACGCCCCTAGGGTTCACGATACCGATACCGATAATCTCAGAAACAACCCAACCGAGCTTAAGCTGCTTAGGCTCGTCTGCTGGCAATACCTCGATGTCCTGACGGACAGGCATTACACCGACGAACTCCGGATCAGCCGAGCTGAAGACCTGCTTGGAAGGAACAATCTTAGAGACGATGATATCGGCTGCGAAGATAGAACCGTAAAGACCGGTCTGGAGGATTTCTCTGTGAGTTACAGGATCAATCTGTGACGCACCTGCTGCACCGGCAGACTCCCAATCAAGCATATCAGTGAATTCGTTGATGTTCATGAAGTACTTAGCTGTAACTAAGTCCCATCTGTCAACCTGACGCTTGAGGTTAAGAAGACCTGTCTTTGCAAGAGAGGTAGTGGTGGTTACGTTGTTAAGAGTCTGAAGTGCGTTCTCGCCACCCTTGTTGTCATCTGCCGCGAAGTCAAGTGCTGCAAAGATGTTAGCATCTTCTTGAGCCTGAATTTCTTGGCGTGCCTTCTGCTGGGCACGATCGATGACGTTGAATCTACGACGCTTAACTTCGTGGATTCTGACAGTCGGGTTAGATACAACCTCGAACTCAGGAACGGTAACTCTGTCACCGAATACGCGAGACTCTGGCACGGAGCCATTGCTTGAGATAACGGTAGCCGCTACATCAATATCTCTGTCGTAGACAGGAAGAGTACCCTGAGGAAGTGGATCGACAACAACAGCCTTACGGCCGACGCCTGCGTAATCAAGGTTCCTACGAATAGGGTTAGCCATTGCCTGACCAAGAGCCATCTTACCTTCGTGAGAGAGAAGCGCACGGCTAATCATCTCATCTCTCTGCTCTTCGGAAAGAGAAGGAGACTTGGAAAGTGAAGAGTTGCTTGGAGTCAACTGCTCGATTACTGCTGCGTACTTGACAATCTGAGAGAGTGCTGCCTGAACGTTTTCTGAGCTAAGCTCACCATGTGTGTTAAAAATAGACATATATTCTCCTTACTTCTGTACACCAAGAAGGTAAAGTGCTGCGTATTCTACCTGAGCGTCTCCACCTGCTGCTGCATTGGTGGTGGATACCAAAGAGGTATCTTCGAGACGACCGAGGAAGAGTGCTACCTGCTGACCAGCAGTGGTAGTACGAAGCTTACCGTCGTTTGTTCCATCAGCGGCTGTGCCAAAGAGGTCTCCATTAAGAGCGGCAGTTGAAAACTGTGTCTCGTTAATGAAAGCGTCTGCGGTTGCGCCGTAAAGTCCAGGCTTGGTCCAAAGTGTAACCTTTCCTGATCCGCGAACAGTGGAAGGACCCACTGTGATAATGCCGGTTGTGCTTGATGCGCCAAAACCAGTTCCTTTACCTACGGTAGTACCGATGACGGTGCCAAAGAGCGTTCCGTATCCTGTAGTACCTTCATCAACGAGTCCGTATAACTCACCGTCATTGGTTACAGAATCAAGTGAAACGTGAATCTGTGGTCCAACAGTGAATACATCTGCTGCGTAAAGATCGGTAGCTACGTTGAGTGCTTCAAAAACACCAACTTCGCCGCCGACTGCAAGAGAAGCGTCGTCGTCTTCGAGGTCGAACTGACCAAGGGGCTCAATACCGGGCTGTAAAAGCTTTAAAGCCATTTTTTGTATCTCCCTTAAGAGTTAAAAGTGAGTGTAGGTAAAACATTTTACTTACACTGATGAAAAACTTGATAGTTATTCGTTTGTTAATTCAACAATAATTTCATCAATTAGATCGGAAAGCTTAATGTTTCCTTCAGCGTCTGCTGTGTTAGCCTCTTTCACCAAAGCGTTCAGTAATTCTGCTCGCTTACCTCGAAAGTTTCCTGTTGGAGTGCTTAAAGCTACTTCGTAAGATCCTTTCTGTTGTTCAAGTAGGTTTTCAACAAGACCACCTCTTCCCATCGATTCAGATATTGTTAGTGATTCTTTGTGAGCTTCGCTAATAGTTTCCGCTCCGGAACCACCAAGAGGATGGTATAGATCAGTTTGATCTGCCTCTGAACTGCCAAGTCTTTCATCATACATGCCTTTGAGCCCTGCGAAGTATGACTTAGCGTAGTCGTCCGATAGACCCTTTAAGGCGTCTTGGACGTAAGAATTAGAGTGTTCATCTGAGAACTTCTGTATCTTCATAGAATTGCCTTCTTTATTAATAGAAGTTGCACCCATAGAACTTAAATTAGCTGATTTAATAATATCATCCAAAAAAAACTCCATAGAATATTTGTTTGCAACTCTACCTCTGTAGTGTTTTAATGCGTCTTTCCACGCAGTTCCACGCCCTCTCTTCCACCTTTTAAGCTGATGCCTCATGTGCCTTCTTAGCTTACCAGGGGTCGTGATTTGGTGTTCATATAGATATCCAATAGCTCTCCAATAGTAATTTTCATCTGGAGTCTTAGAGCTTCTTGTCAATGCGCCAGTCCATACTGCACCCTCTGGGTCAACAAAAGCTAAACCGGGGGGACTTGTAAGGACCTTGTTAATAATTCTTCTTGCAGCACTTCTAAAGCCTGCGCCACGCTTAGGAGCGTTGTCGAAATCGAGAGTTATATTTGTGCCAGGAATGTCTACTGTGAATGCATCATCTTCACTTTCTGCCGGCTTAGCAACTGGGCCTCTGATGCCGGGAATTACTCCTGCTGTACCTGAGCCCTTATCTCCGGCGCCACCAGGGGTTACACCTTCGGCTCTCGCATGTTCTGCTTGTTCAAGCATGTTCGGTGCAAGTAAACCAGATAGTCTCTGTACCTCTCTGATGGTATCCATTGTTTCATCCCAGCCTTTCTGGACTACCAAATCTTGAGCAATTTCTGCTTCGTCATCAATATAGTCCTGTGACTCAGATTGCACTTCCCCAAGGGAAGCTGCGTGAGCCCTAAGTTGAGATTCATTCTCCGTCACGGCCACCTGCTGCAATGTGGTCATACCATCACGATATGTTTCAATAAGATCTACCGTCTCTGTAAGGCCAGAACTATCGGTTGTGAATTGAACGTTTCCGTTACTGAATAAGCCGATAGCTTTAGCTAATGCCTTCTCAAGATCTGAAGCAATTTTTTTGCCTGCATCACTGTTGAAATACCAAGCTGCGCCAACTACTCCTAACAAGAGAAGAGCCGTTCCTGTTCCGACGATTACCTTTCCAGCGCCACCTCCGACTGCTTCTCCGAATGCACGAGACAAAGCTTTCTCTGCCATCTTTGCATCTTCGGAAATTTTAGCCGGATCCGTTGGTGCCCGAGGACTTCTTGGGGCTGCTGGGCCGGCAGGAGTAGGTTCTGGCGCGTTTCTTCCAGCACCAGAAGCGGCATCACCTGCGGCTTCAGCACCATTAGATACAACTCTTGAGCCTGCCTCTGAACCTGCTGCTCCAGCCCTTGCTGCCGCATTATCTAATACCGGTGCTGCTGCGGTTGGATTTGGAGTTGCTGCGGCTGCTCTTTCTGCCACTCTAGCAGTATCACCTGCGGATGTTTCTACAACTTCTTGAACAACTCTAAATTCTGGAGTCGCCTGAAGGCCGGCTTTCTCCATGCCTTTAAGAACGCCCTTCCAGTAACCTGCTGAACGAGACTGCTTAAGCAACCTTTCGACAAGCTCTTCGTTTTTAGTTGTAAGTTCACCAACTGTTTTTTGCAATTCAGAAACTGTTTGCCTGTATAAGCCAGATAGTTCTGCGCCAAGACCAGAAGCTTCGTCACCAACTCGTCCAACGTCTCCCGCAACTTCTGCCGCTTCTGCGGCTGCCTGTGCAGCTTCATCACCTGATTTTGAAAGATATTGTCTGAATGTTCGTTGTGCTTCCATTACAGCAATGCGCTGCTTTTTCAATCCGGAAATTGCAACAGTAAGTTTTTTGTGTGCAGAAAATGTTGGCTTGAGACCATTTTTGGCATCTTCTAATTTCTTAACCCAATCCCCAAAAACCTCGTTAGAGAGTAGGGAGTCCCCTTTCTTCATAACTGCTTCTGGCGTTTCTCCAAAGAATGGGTTTCGCGGACTAATGATTTTGCCATTATCTATGATCTCAGACATTGCATTTGTAAGCTGCCTAAGGGTCCAGTTAAATCTTGCGGCTTGTACACCAGCCTCTTCCGCTACTGTTTTTGCAGCAGCTATTGCTGTGGCTTCTGCTGCTCTTGCCGCTCTTGCTGCTGCCGGATCTACTGGCGGCTTAACTTTGGCCTTTGGTGGGGCAGCTTTTGGGGGCGTTCCTTTTGGCTTTGGAGGTGCGCCCTTACTTGGCGTCACACTCATTCGAGTCTTAGCTTTTGGCTTTGGTGGCGTAGCTCCAGGAATTGTTGCGCCGGGCTTTGATGCAGGTGTACCTTTGGCACCAGCCGCCGCTGCGTCTGCTACTTCGTCAGTACCTTTTGCTCCGGTTTCAAAAAGCGGAACAAAACCATCTAAACCACCCGCATCTTTGCGGAGCATAGAGGCTACATATTCATCAAATATTTCTGAACTTGCAGTCTTCTTAATCATTACGCTTCCTCGATTTCTTCAATTGCCCTTTCAATCTGATAGGCTAATACCATGTCGCCACTGTCTGCGGCAGCATAAGCCTTCTTTGTTAGCTCCGCAATTAAAGACGCCTTAGCTTCCTTGACTTCTTCCTCAGAGGTGTCCTCTTCAACTTCATCATCTTCAGCAGAGTTAATGCTATCAAGAGCTGTGTCCAGTCTTTCTACACTCTGAGTAGTTCCTTCGATGCTCTGCTGAGTCTTTTCAGACTCATTTGCAAGCTCGCTTAATCCTGAAGCCTTTTTGTGCTGGAGAGCCAAATACTCAAATTTGGCCACGCTTTCAAGAACGATTTTTTCGAACTCATTAGCTACCTCTGAATCATTCCAATCACGCCTTGTAGATAGAGACTCCTTACTTGGAAGATCCCATCTATTGCCGTTATTATATTTATTCCTGTTTCCCATAGAAGCTCCTCAGTTGACCTCTTTTAATTAGTAGTTAGCTTTTGCTCTCTCTGCGAACTCTTTTGATAACGTTTCGGCTTACACCAAATTTCTCAGCCAAAGCTTGGCTGCTAATTGTGTATGACATTATTAGTTCAATTTGGTCATCTGTAAACTCAATTCTGTTATGAACCTTACGACCTTTTAATGCCTCTGATATTTTACGACGAGTTTCTTCGCTTATCGGTAAGCCTTTATTCCAGGCAGGTCCCCGATCTTTGAGTTCAAGAGTTCCTGCACTTCTTAGTCTCTGCTCATGCTTTCCACAATAACGAACACCATTTACCTTAGACCCATCAGTTCTTTCACACCCAGAAACGTTACATACCTTTGAGCCATAGTTTTTGGCAATCGTAGCTTCACGTTTATCAATGTGTTCCTGAGATTGTTTGTAGCCGACAAGTCTCTTATTCCCAAGATTAGCTTGACGAATAGCTTCTACATGTTCTTCTGAAAGCTTTTTGCCTCTGTTAGCCTTCGCAGTCTTTTCTATGCTTTCAGGTGTGTGAACCTCATACCATAGAGCTTTCTGTTTAGCTTTGGTCTTTTCAGAATGTTTCCAGCCGCCACGTTTGTATCCGCCGGGCTTTAGGTTATAGCCGAACTTCTTATCACGAGAATTGTGCTCATTAATCAAATCACACTCTGCCGCATTAACCAATTCTTTTAAATCATATTCTCCGATAATCTCAAATATGAAGTTATCTGTGCCATGCTTGTACATTGCTTTGTGGATATACTGATTGGTCTTCTGATTCTTAGCGAGATACTTGTGAGTTCTCCACCTAACTTTTGGCTGTACCGATTGGCCAATATAAATTTTTCCGCTTAAATTATTTGTGATTTTGTAAATGTAATACTTTTTAGACATTTCGTCCTCCGTGCTTACATTATACGCAAAGCGTTTCTCAGAGCCACAGAAACTCAAGGTCACCTTGAGTAGATGAAGGCGGTCCAGTTACGATAGCGACACCAGGATGCTTAGACGTTACTTGCTTCGTAGTAAGCTTCCCCTCTAATCCTACGTAAAGGGTAGCATTTACTGGGTATATCTGCGTAGTGTCATATTGATCTGTCGCATACCATCCGCGAGAATAATAGATCGTCAAACGACCGCTGGCCATTGTCGTATCATCTCCTGGCTTTGTATTGACTCTATAACTGTAGCTAACGATTACGCGAAAGCTATCATAAGTACCATCACCATCTGCATCGTAATTTAATACGCTTCCGGCAGGGATAATGATGGCACCATTTACATCGTTGAGATCAACCCCAATTGTAGATGAAAAGGTTCTGGCAATAATGCTCGGATTCTCTAAGAATCCTGTCACTTCGGAAGAGCTTACAAGCTCCCCATTCCCATTGATTTCGGTTGCATTAACCGAAACCTCTACGACTTCATCTCTTTGAGCTTTTGTGAAAGCATCGGTCCTTGCATCGTCAATGATTCCGATCGGAGCAGTTCCATCACTTACGCCACATACGATATCATTACCAAGCACTTTTAGCTGACCTATCATGCCCGGCTCAAATTCCGCTGTCATGTCTACGGTAACGCTAATCGGATTTGCGTTTTCCAAGTGAATAATTTTTAGCATCTAAACTCCATCTACAAAGTAAGTTGAAATTAATAAAAAGGGAGGCTACAAAGCCTCCCAATTCATTTTACTAAATAGATCAAGAAGTTTTCTTAATCTTCTGAATAGTCACTGTTACCATATCTCCTGCCAATTCATTCCCTTCAGAATAAAGCTGAGAGGACATCTTAGTAAGTGAGTTAACTACTTGCAACTTCTTAGCTGCCTTTTCTAAATAATCTTTTCTGATTCCCATAGCTGTAGCTTCTACAAGGTCTGCTGCAAACGATTCATTCTTACCATAAAGGCTTTTGGCAACTTTGCCTAACCCTTCAAGAACCACCTTTGCGCGAGCATCAACAAGATAACTAATGTCTTCCGCAAAGGAAGAGTCATCTGCCAAACTCTCGGCAAGGAGTGAACCAGCGCTGAACCCGTCATCCGCAGAGGATGCTGGGCAGCCGCAAGAATCAAATGCTGCATTGTGAGATGGGCATAGATCATCTGCGTAAGAAGACATATCTGAGATCTTTCCCTCAAGAGGGGCTCCAACATCTTCCATTCCTGTTTCTGGTGGGACCAGAAAATCTTCTGGTCTTGCGATTGCTTCAGCCTTCAGGGAAGAAGCAGGATCGCCTGCCTCTTCCTTTGAAGCTGTTTTCACACGGGAGTCAGATTTTGAATCATTTAGAAGCTTATACATCTCAGTTGCGATGTCGGCACCTGCGTACTTATTTCCGAACATATTTAAACCCTCCTCTATTTCCGTTTATTCACGACCAGCCGATATTCTCAAGCTGATGCTTTCGAGTTCCAGGCTGTGCTGAAGACTCTGACATACCTTCATCTGAAGTTCCAACGTTTACACCACCAAGATCAGAAGCTGTCTTAATAGTCTCTAATGGGCGCATGTTAGCGACGGTTCTCTTGAATGCTTCGAATGCACCATCATCAAAGGCCATTACCTCATCAACCTGACGGTTGAGGGCAGCCTTAGTTGCGGCAATCATTCCCTTACGCTGCATTTCCATACCAACGTCATATGCTCTTCTGAGCTTGACTCTGTAGTGCTCGCGCTCGGCTGCTGCTTTCTTCTGAAGGAATGCTTCCTTGACCTTAGCGGTGACTACGCTATCAGAAGCATCGCTCTCAAGCTCATCTTCGACTACGTCTTCTGCTACGTCCTCTACTGCATCCTCAAGTGCCTCACCCTTATCGCCCTTGTCATCTTCGTCACCATCATCAGCGTGGTTGATTACAGGGGAAGACTGGTCTGCCAACTGACGAGAAGCTGTACCGGAGTAAGCCTGATCGCCTGCGACATCTGGTCCACCGGAAGAACCGCCTGCGGCTGGGGAGCCACTTGGAGCCTTCACTGCAACTTCTTCTGCTGTGTTAGTTGTAACCTTAGACTTGGTTGGGTGCTGCCCAATTCCATCATGAGCCGCAGAAGCCATATCTTCTTCTTCAGCAGGAGCCTCTTCCTCTTCTTCCTTACCCTGCTCCATTGCCTTAGCAAGAAGGGCCTCTCTTCTTCTCTTCCTAAGCTCAAGAGCCTCGGCGATAAGAGTGTTCTCATCGGAAGAAGTTGCTGCTGTCTTAGCGGCCGGAGTTGCCTTAGGAGCTACTACGGTCTCTGTGTACTCAGCCACCTTGTTGAGAGTCTCAGCTACCAAGTGCGCCATGCTAAGAAGGGCTCTTGTCTCACCAATGATCTCTGCGGAATCTTTAAGAGCAAGACTTGTCATGCTGTTAAGATCGGACTTCTGCTTTGCAGTAAGTCTCTTGTACTTGTCGTATGTTGCAGAGATAAGTGCAAGCTCGTCAGCGGACTGATCTGCATCTGCAATTACTACCTTAAGGTTCTCAAGAACATTTCTGGAAAGTGCAAGCTTCTCAGCTTCCTCTTCACCGCCAACATCACCGATGTTAACTTCGACACCACCTTCTCCGCTTAGCTGACTCATTGCTTCCTGTGCGTCTGCAAGCGCGTCCTCTATTGCTTCGAATGCACTCTCAACTGCTGCCTTAGGATCTCCACCATCAAGAGGTGCTTCTTCTCCAAGAAGATCATCCTGAGGAAGTGCTTCCATCGGGGCTGCGTCAAGCGCTGGCTCTGCTGGCATTGCGCCAAGGTCTTCGCCAGGAAGTGCGCCAGGGATCTCCTGCGCGGTTCTGGTCAGAAGACGTGCTACGCTATCAAGTCCGGACTCTCTAATAGAAGCAACAACCTTCTTGCCATACTCTGGGCTTACGAGGAAGTCCCAGTAACGGTTAAGCTTGTTACCGTAAATGGTAGAAGCAGTTGTTGCGATGATAAGATTGCTACCTGCAAAAACCTCAAACTTAGAAGCTGCTTTGTTGATAGAACCATCAAGGTTTCTCTTCTGAGTGAAACGGGTTTTGAGTGCTGGGCCAGCGTAAGATGCTCTCTTCTGCTTTTCCTTAGTCTCTTTGTCACCTGGGTACATGCCGTCAGTTCCACCTGTGTTTGCTGGGTTCGGATGCATGTGCTTGTCGGTGTTCCAGTACTTGTGGTAGTCCTCAGACTTGTAAGTTCCACTTGGCTCTACACCGTCTGCGCCACCGAAGTAGTAAGCGTGCTTTTCAACACGTTCTTTCATACGCTCGGAAGCTCTCTTCTGCTTCTCCTTAACTTCTTTGTCTCCGGGGACCATTCCGTCAGGTCCACCTAAGTTAGCTGGATTCGGATGCATCTGCTTATCACCAGTCTCACGAAGTTTCTTTTCGTGGGCACTCTCATCTTTGTAAGTTCCACTTGGCTCTACACCGTCTGCACCACCGAAGTGGTAAGCAACACGACGACGCATTTCCGCTCTTTTACGTAATCTACTCTCGTTCATAATTTCCTCTTTTAGGGCTTTTATAGTTTTGATTTCGTTTTCATCAGAAGCAAATGCATAGCTTTCTGGTCCAACGCCACCTGTATCACCAAATGAATCAGACGGAGGTGTAACACCTGCCATCATAGTTGAATCGCCACCCGTTCCAGTGTAGTCAGGAGTATCCTCACTATCCTTTGGTGATGTGATGGTGGCTGGAGCTGCCGGATCACCCGATGTAGCATCTGGTGAGGTAAAGGTTTCCCCTGCGGGGAACTCTCTTCCGAAGGCTCTAAAGATAGGTTCGTATAGTTCAGGAGATTCATCAAGAGTTTTTCCTGATGCATTCCTAAGCTCTGCGAGTGCCTGGGCAAATTCTGATTCTACTGTCTGACTATCTGTCAAGGCAGCAGATTTTACCAATCCGCCATTATGGTTAATAAATGCTGTTACGATTCCTCGTCTCTGCCCAATAGAGCAGCCGTTTGGTCCGCAAACAGATGTTAATAATCTGTCCAACGAATCAGCCTGCGGCTCATCGAGAGCTTTAACGAATTCTCCAACATCGTTTAATCCATAAGATTTCAGTTCTGGTTCAAAGTTCTTAATTGATGCAAAGCATCTAAGTAATTTAGCTCCGGGTTCAGCGGGCTGAACAACTAAGCTGTATTCGATTGGCTTGAGTCCAAGGTTGATTTCGCCCCAAGCGCTTCTCATCATGATGTGCTGACAGTAATCTCTTGCAGTCTTTGCAGGGTTCTGGCATTCTGTGCAAACGGAAGTTTCGACAGCGGTTCCCATAGAACCAAATCGAACTACGCCAGTTGAAACCTTTCTTGCAAGATCCGGGTAGTTAACTCTGTCCAATGCACAAAGGCCAACTACCTGCTTCAACTTCTCATCATAATGTGTGTCGAGGATGATTCCTCTAATCCCGTCTACAGAGTCAGACTTATGATCAACACAGAGAGGCATTCCGATCCATGCTCTTGCGGCTACCTTAAGTTCAGACTCTGGGAAAATGTCCCCATTGTTGTTTCTGTGGGGCTTAACGTTTCCATGCCACTTATGCTTTGCGTCCCAGTATCCCCAAGCCTTTTCTGAACCAACTGATTTTTGTTCTCCACTATCATTAATGAGAGATGCTTCCGCAGCTTTCAAGAAAATGATTGAGAAATACAAAAAGTCATCAGACTTAGGGGCAAGAGACTGCACAGTGCGTGCATGCTTTTCAAGTCTTTCGGCGATATGAGGGCTCGCCAGGAGATTGGAAGTCTCCTGGGTAGATAACACTCGGGCAGTACTGCCGCTGTCATAACCTTTTTTGTGTTCAAACATATACCTATCCTTGCTCACAACTAATATAGTTTATTAGTTGATACAATATTTGTGTAAATTATTTTGATAATACGGTTAAGCCCAATACATGCTGGTTAATGTAATCCTTGGCCCTATCAATAGTAGATAGAAGGTCATCACATGCCGATTCATATTGGTCTGATTTCTCAACCAGTAAATCAAAGAAAGAAGGCTCTTCCAAGTATTCTATAAGATCGAAAATCTCTTCAATGATGTCTGCTGCCTGTTTTGAGGAGTCAGCCAATGAATCAATAATCTCCATTGTTGTCGAAATATCTTTGATCTTGTTTAATCCACGAACAATATCACGGATTTTGGTAAGGTACTTCCCTACGATTTTTGTCTGCCTTTTTACAGACTGAGCATACTGCCCCTTAGTCTTTGCAAGTTTTTCGTAATCACTTGAAATCTTTTCATAAGCCGTTTTGTTATGAATGATATTCTCTTTCGATTCTTCAATCACTTCTTCAGCATCAGCAAGGACCTTGTAGATTCTCTTGGCCTGATCTTTGACGCTTTCAGAAACTGGCACACCTGCCTCGGACTTCAAAGAATCATCTCCAACAAGGATAGTATTCTGTCCGAATCTGCCAAACAAATCATCTGCAATCTTAACGTAATCCGCAGCTTTATCAAGTTCCACAACCTCAGAGAAGTGAACCTTGTTTGGTCCAAGCTCTACAGCAATTCTTGCGGCAACAAGTTCCCTTAGGTTCTTGGTTTCCAATTTGGAGATCAGAACGAATTTACTATCAAACTCGTCATCATTTGCAAATCTGTTAAGCTCAGTAAAGATATGATGAGACTCTGTAGTCGGATAGATAAATGAACCAAGACTCTTAAAGCCGGCAAGTAAAACTTCGTCCTTAGATATTTCCAAGTCAGCATACTTTGTAGTTCTTTCATCACCGATACAAGTGGCTGTACCACCAAGCTCTGCATAACATGCTTTATTATCGTCATAGGCGGCTCTCTTAAAAACAGATACTTCACCACCGCTTGATAAGAAGCCATCAAGATATACGGCGATAAAGCGTGGGCGTTTTATCTTTAAGTTTCTAATTAGACTTGAACTCAGCTTAGCAGTTTTCGAAATGCCATTGTCGTTCAAAGTTAACAATGGCAAACCTTTCCAATTAGAAAAGCCTGTCTGCATTATACTGGAATATTTTACTATAACTTTTCCGCTGCCACCATGCTTTTTGCAAAATTTGCTGAGGTAATCATCACTCTTACTCTCAACTGAAATCTTGTGACCAATGGTGATGCCGAGTCTATCAGAGAGTCCTCCGACAATCTCAAGCACTGCGGTAACATCTGCACAACCAAATGTCGCAAGACTTCCTGGCTGGATGTTTTTATAGATCTTTTTAATCTTATTTTTACTATCAACAAATACAATGTCAATAGGGAATGATACAGAGCCCATGTGATACAACACATTACTTGGACGATTGTATGGGAAAAGTAAACCTGCGGACTCTGGAAGGCTTCTGTAAGGCTCTAATCCTGCTGCCTTATCTGCAATGTCATCTGCAACATCACATTCAAACTCTGCGACAGGGGCATCGTCATCGGAGACAGTGACAAGACACTCCTTCTCCTCTGCTTCATCATCAGCTAAGTTGTAAGACGAATCTCCAACTTCCATATGCCCCATCATTCCTTCTTCAATTACTGTAGACGGATCCTGTTGATCTGGTATTACAGACTTTCCTACGGATAAAGAATCATAACGCGGCTGAGGATCCATCTGCATATCGGTTACGGGATCTCCTTTTGGAGCCATAGAACCCATTTCATGTTCCGTAGAACCTGTGTATGGCCATGCTATTTTTTTCATTTGATCCCTCATAAAAACTTGCTCAGTTGGTTAATCACAGCGGAGATAAACATAGGATCTCTGCCATTCAAAATATTTTTGACTAATGTGATACTGATACCAATAGACGCTCCACCTGGAGACTTCTTACTGTTTAACTCTGCAATGTTCAATTGCTGAACTCTGTTCTTGAGATTTGGGTAAGCTCTCTGCTGAGCCTCTGGTGACATTCTTCCGACCATAACATCAATAATAGCCTTAATCTGCTTTGCGACCAAGAGGGGGTTATTAGTTATCCAGGTTTGAGCCTCTTTGCCTAACTGAGGATTTGTTCCACTCTCTTGACCAAGATACTGATCTGCCCTATGAATCGCCTTAGAATAAGCTGACTCATGAGCTTTGTTGATATCCTTATGCTTTGAGTACTCGGTTATCAATGTTCTACTGTAGATATTGGTAAGCTTCTTGATAGTTTCGTTTCTGTCTGTTAAGTCAGAATTATTAATCTTAAGCATCAATCTGTTATACTTCACAACACGCGAATAGTTTCTTGACTTTTCGGCTGCCTCAGCAAACTTAAGAATTAGATAATCTGAAAAACTCGCTAAGGTATACTCCTCAATGTTATCCATGTCATCGCCAACTCTAACAAGAAGGTCCATTACCCTTGTGAGGATTTCTTCTTCATCCTCATCAGGTGCATCTACTTTTGGCTTACCATGATCCTTGTACTGCTCGGGGTCATTATCCCCCATCATTAACGGCTCGGTAGTTCTTTCAAGCAAATTGATGCCACCCCTGCCAGCATTTTCAGTGGCAGAATCAGTGTCCGTAAGTCCAACAGGAACATTCCTGAATTTCTTCGGCGCCTCATAATCGGATGACCAATAAGCTTTTTTCATTTTGTTTTTCCGAAATCCTCGCTATTAACCCTATCAGAGATAGAGTGGCCCTTATAAGAACCTTTTGGCTTATAACCACCAACGATATCTGAGGCAGTGAATACCTTTCCGGACTCATCAATATAAGTAGGCTGAGTTGTTCCTGACGCTGCGTCATTCTCTAAGACCTCTTCTTCGATGTCACCACTAAGAAACTCAGATAAGGAGTTTAATAAATTTTCAGCTTCAATCCTTGTTATTAAGTTTTCGGAAGTCGAAGTAGGGCCTTTTAAAGTAATTAGGACACTTTCAAATTCATTACTTCTTTCTTCATGAGGAATCTCCTCTACACAAACAGAAATTTGATTCTCAAGTTCGTTGAGAAATTTCTTTTCAAATGGTTTAGCAGATGATTCTTCAGCTTCTTTCTTGGTCATAAGATCCCCCTATAAGAGTATGAAGAATTACTATAATTCGCCGCTGCCATCAGGGGCTCCACCCATCGGAGGTGCTCCACCTTCGCCGCCAAGGTCGCCCATTGGGCCACCGTCACCACCACCGCCGCCCATGCCGGGCAATGCAGGTGGTCCGCCACCTCCTCCCATCCCTGGGAGATCTTCCATTCCTGGCGGCATCTCTTCGTCCATGCCTCCTCCACCATCGGCAGGAGCAACTGGCTCTGGGATTGGCTTTTCAGGATCGAGATTTCTAAGCTCAGAAAGCCTCATTGTCATCATAGATTCCTGCTCTTTCTGCATAATGGCCTCATCGATAAGCTCCTTACGAAGACGAGCCTGCTCTTCCTCATAAGAAATTCCAAGACTTCTGTAAAGGGTATGCTTTGAGACTTGCTTATTGGCAACATAGTTTGCCAAGTTTTGAACATAATCCATCACGTCGTAAAGATTCATATGATTGAAGTCAACCTGAGGAACAACCAATCTTTTCTGTCCATCGACATATTCAAAAAATTCTTGAATTTCGCAGATAGGTGCAAAGATTTTTTGTTCAAGCCATTTCTTAATCATGTTTCTGAAAATGTCATACCTCTGCCTTAACACTTCCAATCCAACGGAAGAGCTTGCATAGGTTGCTGATTCTTGATCCATCAAAGCCTTAGGAACCTGAAGACCAGTGTAGATGTTATTGTTGATTAACTCAATGTCTCCTGCGATATCAAGTACTGCACCGGAGAAACCGACTCGTTCAATCGTAACACCATCGTGAGTTACGAGCTTGAAATCCTTATCGTACTGAGCTTCTTCAAGGACCATCCTGAAGGAATCAATATCCGACTGAGTTGGCCTATAGCCTTCAGAGCCACCAAGCTTAACCAAAGTCAATGGATTGATCATCCCGTCTGCCTGAGCAAATTTTGATTCGCGGAGCTTATCGTAAAGCATCAAATCCTTATATACAGAAACAATAATTGACGTTCCTCTAATATCATAAGGAGAGCTTAAGAGCTTCAGGTGGGAAATATTAAAATCATCAAGTGGGATGTTTAACCCTTTCTTGACGTGCTCAAGGATCTGGCCAGGAATCCTTCTCTTCATTGCCATGTCTTTTGGTGAATTGGAATTAACCAATCTTTGCAAAGAAGAATCGGGCCTTAGCGATACAATAGTCTTATCGCCAACTGATGGCTTCTCTACATGGACATAATCTGGATTAAGGATGGTGATCCTTTTCCAAACACCGCGATCTTTGTCGAGTTCTGCATAAGGGAACGCTTCCCCCATTTTCCAGAATTCAAGTGCTGCACCGTAAACTACGGAATATAGATCGATCTCTTCAGCCATTTCAGTAAAGAACTGCTGAACCTTTTTGCTTTTGCAAGTAATGTTGATTTTAGAGATAGGGTAAGAAGAATGAAGGTTGATAGCATTACGAACGATTGGGTGAGTATCATAAAAAACTCTGTTCCACGCATTCATCGTGACTCGGTCACGAGGAAGGTTCAGGTTGGCAAGCTGAAATAGCGGAGAATATACTTCCGGCCCAATTCTGTCAGAATGGGATGAGCTTGTTGGCCCAACGGTTTGACCAAATGTGGCAACCTTTTTGAACAAAGAGGAGTGAGCAATGGCTGCCGGAATTCTACTCTGACTCTTAGCGTCAATTATCTGATTTGTTCGTTCGTGAATTTCTGCACGTCTAAGCTCAGATAGGCCAGCAGCAGTCTTTTTTGAGACTGATGGATTGTGTGGCCTTGTTCCTCTTCTTGTAGTCATCTATTATGTCCTTAAATTTGGAGCGTATGCGAGCGTTGGCTTCGGCATAGAATTCTTTTTTTCCATTCCAGGCTTTACAGTGTAACCGGCAGTGGCATCGAATTTCCATGCCATGTACGCATATAGTAAGGCCATCAGTCCATCATTTGGTCCAGTACCCTTCTTAAATGTTTTTACCTGTTGTCCGGAGCTAAGTCTTGTAGAGCTTTCCATAGATGTGCAATGATCAATTAACCAATCAATATGCTCAAAGCTTTTGCCTGGAAACCTTATTTTACCTTTTCTGATTTTATCAAACAATTCCTCAATAAGC
>Ga0233445_1001092_pt1 | contig 22318 bp, 23 predicted proteins | sample SI_124_October20_5_FD_182779 | JGI IMG/M metagenome (GOLD analysis project Ga0233445, IMG submission 182779) | Seawater microbial communities from Saanich Inlet, British Columbia, Canada - SI_124_October2016_100_MG | ecosystem: Environmental > Aquatic > Marine > Inlet | place: Canada: British...
TTATACGAATCCGGACGTGCCAGAAGTGACTTTTGCCCATCGGGATGCCGCCGTGGTGGAACAGTACCTGTCCAAGATGCTGGGTTACCGGGAAGTGATCGTGGAAACGGACGCCACCCAGGGGAAATTCTTTGCCCTCTTTGGGACGGAGAAAAAGGATGGAAAGCTCCAGGACTACGTCAAGGAAGGCGAGTCGGACGTATTCATCTATTACAGCGGCCACGGTGCCCCAGACCCGGAAAGCAAGGACGGCTATTTTGTGCCGGTGGACTGCGACCCGGCCATGGTGGACGTGAACGGGTATTCCCTTGCTCTCTTCTACGATAAGATCAATAATCTGGGCGCAAAGAGCGTCACCGTGGTCATCGACGCCTGCTTCAGCGGTTCCAGTGATCAGGGGATGCTATTGAAAAATATCAGTCCCGTATTTATTGAAGTGGACGAGAGCGGTCGGCTGGCGGATGAAGTGATCGTTTTTACGTCTTCATCCGGTGAGCAGGTTAGTTCCTGGTATCCGGAAAAGAAACATTCGCTCTATACCTATTTTTTCCTGAAAGGGCTGAAAGGTTCGGCGGATGTGGATGAAGACCGATCTGTTACGGCTGAAGAGATGCAGTCTTACGTGAATGAAGAAGTGGGCTTCATGGCCCGCAAGCTCAACAGCCGGGAGCAGACCCCGGGACTTAAGACGCTGGATGAAGAGAAAGTTTTAATACAGTATTAGTATATTTAGTGCCAGAAACGATTAATAATATGCGAAGTAGACTAACCAAAAGATATATACTCTATTTTCTGATCCATTTTTCATTTAGTTATGGCCAGAACGTTGTCCAGAATGTTGATTGGTATATCAATGAAGAAAACGAGATGATTATTGCTTATACCCTGAACCCGAAAATGACTGATGATGTTTATAAGATCAGCGTTTCCATAACGTCCGATGGTGGCAAGACTTGGTTTTCTCCAAAATCGATCGAAGGTGATCTAGGCAAGCAGAAAGGGTATGGAAATAAGCAGATTACGTGGGATATTTTTTCCGATGTGGATGAACTGGAAGGTGATGTTAATATTAAGGTAGAAGCGGTAGTCTATCTTCCGCCTACACTTATTGGTCTGGGGATATCAACTGGACTGCCTGGAATATTCAATTATAATATGATATTGGGCTATAATAAAATCAATATTGAATATTCATCCGACTTATTTTTGACCAATGAATGTAGACAACTATCTATCGGTTACGGATATAGAGATAGAATTTCATATAATATTATTATCGGTGCTATAAAATTTATTGGTGAAGAAACATACCCTACCCTATATGCACTTAATAATAATGTATATGAGTATTGGGGGCTTTCTATTAAGAAAGACATCCAAATTCCTTATAATAAAAGAAAAATACCCATTTCTATGGAAATGGGTTTAATCAATGGTGATGAGGAATTTTATGAATGGATCTGGCAGGGCTATATACAGATCAGTAAGGTGATCAAAATAAGATTTTAATAATATTCATGAATCATAAAATAATCATACTACTTTCAATACTATTATTCTTTTCATGTGATGCTATGTTATTAAATCCTGAGAGATATGGCATAAATCAACTTTTAAGATTTACGTATCCAAATGGAGGAGAAATAGATGCAGGTGAGGAGATAGATATTGAATGGGATACAATGGATGGATATGGAATTGATACAATTAAAATACTTTTACTGAATGAACATGACAAAATATTAAAAATCATCGTTGATAATACTCCAAATATTGGCTCCTTTAATTGGACTGCACATTATGTAAATGATACGACTAAATATGGTTTAAGAATAGAACAGGTAAATGGATATGCTTATGATGAAACGGATGGTAATTTTAAAATACTCCCGGTTCCGTATTTCGAGATCACCAGTCCCGCTGGCGGTGAAAACTGGAATGAGCAGAGCAGCCAGTCCATTACATGGAACTATGGCGGTGATGTGGATAATTACGTTAAAATATATTATAGCATAGATGGTGGTACCACTTGGAATACTATTTTAAGCGGGTATGAAAGTAATGATGGTGAATCTAATTGGACAGTTCCCAACTTAACCTCATCTTCAAATGAAGCATTAATTAAAATTAGATCATATGATAATGCAGATGAATATGATATTTCTGAATATTTTACCCTGACAGCAGACAGCACCTACTATAGGGTTACCAGCCCAAACGGGGGCGAGACCTGGGAAGAACTTTCCACCCAAACCATTACCTGGGAATCCAGCGGGGATGTTGAAAGTGAACATATATATGTGTCCTTGTATTACAGCCTGGATGGTGGTGCAGGATGGACTGAAATAGATAATTCAGTTGAAAATGAAGGGACCTATTCCTGGACCCTGCCCGAGATTTACATTACCAATGCCACCTGCCGGATAAAAGTAAAACAAAAGTACAGTCCATATATTGAAGATATTTCCGATGCGGATTTCACTATCTCTGCCGGTGGCGGCCAGAGCGATATTATTAACGTCATCTCAGCCAATGGCGGTGAAGTGTGGCACGAGCAGACGACCGAAGAAATAACCTGGTCCACCACTGGTGATATTGGCGGGAATGAAGTTTACGTTGGCTATTCAACGGACGGAGGCAACTATTGGTATGATGCGGTTGATGATGGAGGGAGTAACTCTTCTGAAGGGACTGCCAATCCACCACGAACATCTTACTGGGACGAAACGTCTAATAATGGCAGCTATAGCTGGTCACTGCCCAATTTCAGCGACACGCTGGAGACCTGTATCATTGGTGTCTGGAGCGCAGGCAATACGGCCCTGTACGATATGAGCGATAATCATTTCACCATCACCTGTGATTCCAATTATTACCGCATCCTGCATCCCAACGGCGGGGAAACGTTCCAGATGGAAACGGGGAGGTATATTCTGTGGGAGAGCGGCGGTGATGTTGGCAGTGTTAAGCTGTATTATTCAGAGTATGGCGGAGACAGCTGGTACCTGATTGATGACAATGAAACTAATGATGGTTCATATGTATGGTCTGTTCCAACGCTTCAGAGTGATAATTCAAATTGTTTAATTAAAATTGAAGATAGAAGTAACTCGGGGTGGTTTGACGTGTCCGATGCTACATTTACCATTGGTGATACAGCAATCTTTGAAATTGATATGGATTTTGAAGAAGGAGAATCACTTGAAGGATGGTCTTTTGAAGGTCAGGCAGCTATCAGTAGCACAGATGCCTATAGTGGGGTCAGTTCTATTCTTAGCATCGGATCTGGTCAGACTGGCGGTAGTGTGATAAAAACAATAAACGTAAATACTGGAATCATCCGATTTTATTTTAAAACATATTATTATCGTGATATTAGTTTTACAATTGATGGTCAAACTACATGGTCATATGATGCTACATCTTCGCAAACTAATTGGCAGCTTGCAGAGATTGCTGTTCAGGGTGGTACTTATACTTTTGAATGGATATTTAGTTATTATAATGGATCCGGTGACTTTGCTAGGATTGATGCCATTATATTTCCTTAAAACACATTAATGGATGAATTATGAAAAAGAACACATTATTATTAATTACGTTAATGTTTTGTATCCCTGTCTGTGCAATCCAAGCCCAGACATACGAAGGCACCGGCAGGTCAAAAAAAGTAAGTCTGCGCAAGGCGCCAAAGTATCCGCCTTACCTAGAAGCATCCGTGTCTTTCTACGAACCTTCAGGAAATAAATTTCTGGACGCGGAAGAGTCCGGGCGCATAACTGTTACTGTAATAAATTCTGGAAAAGGGAAAACGGAAGGTGTTGCATTGAGTATTTCTGCTCGCGGGGATAATGGGCTTATTTATTCAAAAGCGCATGAAGTTGGTGCCCTTAAACCGAGGCAGGAAAGAAAAATCAATATACCAATAAGAGCTCCCTTTACCATTGCATCAAGAGCGGTCTCCATGACTTTCAATTTTTCCGAGAAAAATGGATTCGAACCTGACCCGGCAAGACTCACGTTTGAGACCCGGGAATATGTTAAACCTGTACTGGTTCTTGTCGATGGCCTGGATATTGATGATTCAAACAATAACGGCATGGTGGAATCCGGTGAGCTTGTGATCATTACCGCTGCCGTCCAGAACATCGGTCAGGGTACTGCCAAAGGTGTGAGCGTAAAACTCAGCAAAGGCGAAAATGTGTATTGGGGTGGTGAAAGTAAAACTAAATTTGACTTGGGCTCATTGAGACCGGGTGCCTTAAAGAAGTTTACCTTTGAAGTGTATACCAACAAAAAGGCAGACGCCATCCCAATTTACGCGGCTATAGATGAGTCAAAAGGAAAGTTTGGTAAAAGGGAACAAAAACTGCCCCTGGAATTCAGGAAAAGGGTCTCAAAGATCAGTGAAGTACAGGTTGTAGGCATTGATGCCCAAAGCGTTGATGTTGCACTGGCAGGAGGTTTTACCATTGACGTAGACACAAATATTCCAAAAATCGGAATCAAAAATAAAGATGCCATTGCCGTAGTGATAGGAAATCGTAACTATGAGAACAGCGACGTACCCACTGTTGACTTTGCCATTCGTGACGCCGCCGTTATGAAAGAATACTTGATGAATATTTTTGGCTACAAGGATGGCAATATAATTTTTGAGACCGATGCCACTCAGGGAAAATTTATGAGTATCTTTGGGACAAGAGAGCGTGACGGGAAACTGCAGAATTACGTAAAGAAAGGTCAATCAGATGTATTTATTTATTACAGTGGTCACGGAGCCCCTGACCCGGAAAGTAATGACGGCTATTTTGTCCCCATCGATTGTGATCCTTCCTTGGTTGCAGTGAATGGGTATTCACTGAACCTCTTCTATGAAAAAATATATGATATGGGTGCCAAGAGCGTAACGGTTGTTATTGATGCCTGCTTCAGTGGTTCCAGCGATCAGGGGATGCTTTTGAAAAATATCAGTCCCGTTTTTATTGAGGTAGACAACAGTGTTCTTTCAGCTGATAATGCACTTGTTTTTACGTCTGCAGCTGGTGATCAGGTTAGTTCCTGGTATCCAGAGAAGAAACATTCCCTGTTCACTTACTATTTTCTGAAGGGTCTTAAGGGAGAAGCGGATCAGGATGCTAATAAATTACTTTCTGCAAATGAGCTTCTGGATTATCTTTTAGATAATGTAAGCTACATGGCCAGACGGCTTAATAATCGGGAACAGACCCCGGGCTTGCAGACACTGGATGAAGAGAAGGTATTGATTAGGTATTAAGCTATTATACGTAAATAAAATGAGATCATTGATTACAATATTATTTTTTTCTGCTCTTCATCTTTCAGCCCAATCTGGGGAAATTTTGAAGGATCTTGGAGATGGGTGGTATGAAGTAATGGGTACGTCATCCCTGGAAAACCAAACGTTGGAACAAGCCAGGCGAAAAGCCGAAGATATTGCCTGCAGGGAAGCGATCGAACATTTCAGCGGGGTGCAGGTTTCATCCAGTTCATCCTACGTGTTGGGTGAGAGCGAGCGTATGGACGTAGATAAATATTCCCAGATCATTAATTCCGTGTCCGCTGGTAGCATTCTGGAGAAGATGCCAATAAGTCAAAAATTGGTGGATGGCAGTTTTGATATAGAAGTGAAAATAAAAGTGAAAGTAGGCCAACAGAAGGGGAAAGCTGATCCAAAGTTTAAGCTAAAATCCAGCCTGGACCGGGAGTATTACAAGCACGGGGAAGAAATGACCATATCTGTTACTCCTTCCATGGACTGTTACCTGAATATCCTGAATTTTTCGTCAAACGATTCTGTTTATATACTATTTCCAAATACACTACTCAAGAATAATTTTATCAGGTCTGGTGAAACATTTTTACTTCCCAGTGAGGAGAACCGCGAACGAGGCATCCGGTTTCGTGTTGGCCTGTTGCCCGGTAAAGATGAAGATTTGGAAATGATTAAAATATTAGCAACCAAAGAAAATATACCCTTCACTGCACTTTCATCGATCAGCACCATCGGTACCTATGAATCTACAGCCACTGATATCATCGGGTGGATCATGGATATACCCAGGGACAAAATGACGGAATCAACGCTGCAGTATTGGATTTATAAATAAAAATTAATTTACACACTTGAAATAAGTACAGTTGCTCTCATATCATGATCTCCTAAGCCTATTATATAGATAAAGATAAGACACATAGTATTTCACAATTAGAATGGTTTTCATCATAGAACAATTTAATTATTTGGTATGCTAGTTCGTATTAATGGAGTAGTGTTTATTTTTCAAATCTTATACTACTCTTCCCATGCGGGACAAAGGAAATCCTGGTAATCACAATATTGGCAATTGAAGGGGCTCGGTTTTGGCTCAAATTTATTATTCCGAATTCCATCCGCTGCTTTTCGAACTTTATCTAAATGTTTTTCTAATTCTTTTTCATTGAATACGTGAGGGTCTAAAGGTGTATCCAAATCTTTTAAATAGAGCAGTTGGGCAGATCCTGTAACTCCATTAACATCTTTAACTGTTCCACGGTTTAACGCTTCAATATATAAAGCTAATTGAAGGCTCTTCTTTGACGTCTCATTTTGAGGTAGTTTGCCTGTTTTATAGTCCAACACATTATAATGCCCATCTTTTTCGTCAATACGGTCGATTTTACCTTTAAGGCGAACTTGAATATCTTCCATGATGAATTCAAAGCTCGCTTCGCATTTTGCCACTGATGGTGGATCTGATTGAATAAATTCAAAATAGTTTTTCATCATTTGAATCCCTTGAAGTTTGAATTCTTCTTCGCGGATTAAATATTCAAATGCATCAGATCGCCAATTGAGATCAAATAATTCTAATAATATTTCTAATGTTAATTCATTCTTTTCATGGAAAGTTTGCAATGTTTTATGCACAATATTTCCAAATTCCATTTGGGCTGTACTTTTCTTTTCAGGGAAACGATCAATTTTCGCTAATCTATATTTATAAGAACATTTAGAATATTCTTCTACAGCACTCGCAGATAAATTCAAAATACCCAAATCTGGTTCCGATGATTCATCATGATCCACTTTTTCTAAATGTGCAAAAGGATGATCATGGGGGAGAGTTCCAGAATCTTTGATTGATTGCAGACCATCCACAATATTTCGAGCTATATCCCATTGACCTGCGGCCAATTCTCGATTGAGTTCGACTAATAATTTTTCAGGAAGAGATGTTGTTTGTTCGGAAGTGGGTTGTGCGTCAGGCATATCTTGCCTCCTTGTAAGTGAATCTAATTTTGAATCTATTTCTTTTAATAATTGGGAACGCCATGAATGGGGGCCGAATAAATGAAGATGTGTTTGTGCGCGGGTTAAAGCCACATAAAATATGCGTCTTTCTTCATTAAATTGTTCAATATTTGGTGTCAATCCATCTGGTTTATCCCATTGATACCAAGGTTCAGGTAAAGCAGTAATTTGGCTGGATTTTCGAAATATTGCAGGAAAGCTTCCGGAACGAAGAAAGGGGACCATAACGATTGGGAATTCCAATCCTTTACTTTTGTGAATGGTCATTACTTGGACAGCACCACTTGATTTTTGTAAAGATGGTTCAACAGCAGGATATTTTCCGTCTGAAGATAATATTTCAATATATTGCATAAAATCTTGAATAGAATGCGTTTTATCTTGGTTTGAGAACTGATCAGCTAATGAAATAAAATGGCCCATATTTGCAAGCAAAACTCTTTCTCTATATTGATAGGATTGTTTTGATGAATGTAAGATTTTTGTTTTATGCAATATTTCCCACATCATTTCTACAGGCTGGATTTTTTGGTCGTGTCTATGACGAAATGTTTGAATGAATGAACAAAGTGTTTGAATGGTTTCTATTTCAGAATCATCATATAAATTAGGAGTTACTAATTCTGGTATTTTTGGAAATATTTGATCAAAATTCTTCAAAGGAATATGGGCAGCTACTTTCTGAGCTAAAGCATGGCTATGTTGACGCTTTAATAATCGAGTGAAGGCAGTTCCATTTCGTGGGTTGCTATAGGAAAGGATGCCCCAGGAAACTAAATCTTTAATTTCAGGAATGGAGAAGAATCGATCTACGAAAACATCCGTTGGAATGGATGCTTGCTGTAGTGCTTTTGCTGTAAGTCGAACATTTGCAATTGATCTGCAAATAATGGCTATATCGCCAAAAGCATGTCCTTTTTCAAAAACATAGTTATGAATTAAACGAATAATTTCTTCCAGAGATTGATTTTTTTCTCCCACATGCCAAATAGGTCGCGGACCTTCTTTTTCTCCAAAAGAGACGAGTGTTTTATCTGTCCTATTATGATCCATCGAAATCGATGCGTTAGCTAAATTCAACACATTTTGTGTAGAACGATAATTTACTGCCAACTCTACTTCACCGTACCCATCCAAAGATCCATATCGACTGCGAAAATCGGTAATATTAAAATAATTTGCCCCACGAAAACTATATATACATTGATCTTCATCTCCAACAACTGTAATACTTGGGTTCTTTTCTACAATCAAATTGACAATTTTATTCAATGCAAAATTATTATCTTGATATTCATCAATAATAATATGTCGAATTTTTTCCCGAACTAATTCCAATGTTTTTGGTGATTGCCGCAACATGTTATAGCAATCCAAAATCATATCTCCATAGTCCACAAATCCTTTTGAATCCTTCCACGACTGATAGTGTTGATATACCTGAATTAGGTCTTGAAATTGTTTTTGATATTCTTCAGATGATATTCGATCATTCAACCCAGGAAATAGATTATGGATAGATTCAGGTGTTAAAGCAAGATTCTCAATTTTTTGATTCAACTCATCGGGGGATAAGAGTTCGTCACGAATACGATTAAAGAATGGGATAAAACTATTTTTTATGGATTCTACAGGATTGCTCCGAAAATATTCAGACGTTAGAAAAGTGAGCCTATCGTAATTTTGTAAAAGTAGGAAAGCTGTATCATTTTGTTGAATTAATAATTTATCAGCATCAGAAGATTGGCTGAAATCACGAACTAATTGATTGCAAAAAGCATGAAAAGTGGAAATGGTCATCGGCTTTACATCCATCCCATCCATTGAATGAAGTTTCATTTTTAACTCATGCGCAGCTTTTTCAGTAAATGTTAAAACAACAATATGTTCCGGTTTCATGAATCCATGATTTACTTGATAATGAATCCGATGAATAAGAGTGGATGTTTTTCCTGTGCCTGCACCGGCTAATATCATAAGCGGAGATATTCCATGACGAATAGCTTTATCTTGGAGGGGATGTGCTTTAAAATCACCTAGGCTATATAACATAAGAAAAGTTAAGCAAGAGAAGTTAAATGTTAGTATGGAAAAATCTATTAAAAAGAAACTTTCACAAAAAGAGAAAAAGTTTTTAACCTTTCCAGTAGATGAAGGTCAAAATTGGCAGAATGTATGAAAACAGACCATGAACTTATACGCGAATTTCAAAAAGGCAATGATGCATCATTTGATGAACTGGTTCAACGCCATGTTCAACTTGTGTTCGGATTTTTTGTCAAAATTACTCGTGACAGAATGGCTGCAGAAGATTTGGCGCAAGATTTATTTATTAAATTATACAAATACCTTAAGAATTTCCGGTTTGAAGCCGCTTTTACTACCTACCTATATAGAGTCCAGACGAATACAGCAAACTCGTGGTTATCACGCAATAAATGGAAGCATTTGCTCCATCTGGATCAAGTGGCAGAATCTGGAGCACCAGACACGTCTGTTGAAAAGGATTGGCGTCGAAAAGAATTATGGAATGCAGTTGGGAAATTACCCAAAAAACAACGATCTGTGGTTATGATGAGAATAGCACAAGAACTCCCTTATAAAGATATTTCGGAAATACTGGGTATATCAGAAGGTTCAGCCAAGGTAAATTTTCATCATGCCATGAATACGTTAAAGGAATTAATCAATGGATAATTCATTTGAACAAGAATTAACACAATTAAACCAGCTGGATATACCATCGATTGATGGTGTATTATTTACACATAAATTACATTCATCAATGAAGAAACAAATTGCCACTCAACGTCAAATGGTTACTACTCTTGCTGCTAGTATTTTTATCCTTTTCCTTGGTATTGCAACTTTTTATCAATTGGATTCGACAATGGGACATAATACTTATTATGCTGAAATAGAATCCACTTATTTCGATATGGATTTCTGGGCAAATGATTTAGATGAATTGCTTCAAGAAAATGGTGATTTTTATTACGAGCATCTAACTATTTTATTATTAGATGAAAATATTGTATGGGACTCTATCAACTTTTTAGATGAAATGAATTATTTAACAACAATAAAGGACATATAATGAAAAGAACAATCTCTATTTTTAGTTTGGTTGTAGTATTAGGGCCGTTTCTAATGGCTCAACCAAATATGGATATGCCTGAGAAAGGCGGATCGAAACGAGGTAAAAAAGAACGTGAAATGATGATGATGTTTCGTCTTACGGAAGAATTGGATTTAACCACAAAACAAGGTGAAAAATTCTTCCCCCGTTTTCGTGAACACCGAGAAGCACTTGATGCCATTCGAAAAGAAATAAACGCGGTGGGTGAGCCCATGAAGGCAAAGTTAGATAATAAAGATGATATTGATAAAGGTGACATTAAAAAGGCGGTTAATCACATCAATAATCTCAAAAAGAAGAAAGCGGATATAGAAGCAGACTTCATTTTAAAAATGGATGATATTTTATCACCAGAACAGCAGATCAAATTAGCTTTTTTTACACAAAAAATGGTGAAAGATATTAAAAAAGAAATGAAGGGCCGTCGCAGTGGAATGGGGAATATGCGTCGCCATAATAAAAAGAAACGTTGGTAAATAATTTAAAAAAAGGATAATAAAATGAATAAATTAAAAATACTCTTTCTTTCACTTCTCGTATTTTCAATTGGATGTGAAAGTGTAGAAGATCAAAATATCGCTTCTATCGAAGCAGAATTACTTCAAGTGCTTGATAGGGATGATGCATTAGGCTTAGATGGTTTAGACGATCAAAATGCTATGGAAAGTGATTATGATGAAGGGATGGAACTCGATGGTGGCTTAGCTAAAATAGCTATTGATACTCTTTGGCCTGGTGGAGAATACCGCATTCGTTTTGGACGTCGAATTATCGACCATAATCGAGAAGTTGAATTTGTCATAGAAGGAGATACTGCCATAGGTAATATTTCTTTTACTGTGGATGGGGAATTTCGAATTCTAGCCATTGATACTGCCACACATGAAGTAGTTGATTCTGTTATAAAATCATTTACATCTGTCTTTAATCGCAAAGTGAGATTTGTTCAATATGAAACACCAAATAATCCTGATAGCAGTGCTTGGAGAGTTAATGCTTTTACTATAGGAATGGGTGGATCTGGTGATAAAGTATCTATTTCATCCATGTCTATTTATAGTGTTGATTTTCAAAATGATTGGGAAATGGGTGAATTATTATATTCATTTAATGCAGATGAAGCAGGGGATTTATTTTTAAGCCGTGAAGATTTACCCACATTTTTTTTCAGACAACCAATCATTCTAGAAGTAGAAGTAGAAAATCTTGGACCTGAATTTCCACAGGGGAGCGGGGAATGGACTCATTTCCATTATGCACGCAACCGGTTTATGAAAGGTCGTCGTCACTTGAATGATACAGCTAGATATCCAGATGCTACAGAAAACGATAATACATTTTCAGCCATATGGCGTGTGCATGGCCCTGGTTGGGGACATAATCATCGCATTTTCCGAGGATTCTTTGATGTCCTAGATATGTCATCCGTGTTTGTAGAAGATGAAGACATTCATACAACTGTTTGGTGGCTTCCGTATAGAGTGAGTCGCCCATAAAGAAATTACTGTATAATAACAGTTCCTTGTATAAAGCCCTGTCTCTTGTATTAATTATATTAGAGACGGGGCTTTTTTTTACCATGCTCATAAGATAAGTTCATCCTGTTATGATCAAAAAAATATACCAATTTAGTGCAGGCCCAAGTGCTTTGGTGGAATCCGTTTTAAAAGATGTATCGCAGGCATCCATAGATTATCAATCTTCCGGTTTAAGTATTATGGAAATGAGTCATCGCTCTGAGCCTATTGTTGAATTGTTTGACGATACAACATCTCATGTTAAAACATTATTGAATGTTCCTGACAATTATAGTGTTTTATGGCTCCAGGGTGGTGCATCCTTACAGTTTACCATGATACCAATGAATCTGTTAGGCGAAGGAGAAACAGCCGATTATGCTGATACAGGGGCTTGGTCGTATAAAGCCATAAAAGAGGCCATACAATTCGGAAATGTGAATGTAGTATGCTCATCACGAAAATCTACATATAGTTTTATTCCCAAAGATTACAATCAAAAAAACAATTCAAAATATTTACATATAACTAGTAATAATACTATCTACGGCACGCAATATAAAGTGTTCCCTGAAGTAAAAAACGAAAATGGTCATCTCATTGCAGATATGTCTTCAGATATTTTTAGTCGAAAAATTGATATATCTAAATTTGGACTTATTTATGCGGGGGCTCAGAAAAATATGGGTCCAGCGGGAGTTGCGATGGTGATAATTCGTAAAGATATTTTAGGACAAGTTGAACGTGAAATCCCAACCTATTTAAATTATCAAACCCATATAGATAAAAAATCCCTTTTCAATACGCCGCCTATATTGGCTGTCTATGCTGTAAATCGAACTTTAAAGTGGCTAAAAGAATTGGGTGGTATAGATACGATTGAACAAATCAACGAACAAAAAGCCACATTATTATATCAAGAAATTGAAAGAAATACATTATTTGTAAGTCCCATTCCTAAGGAAGATAGATCTCTTATGAATATTCCATTTGTTTTTTCGAAGGAGATGGATGAATCAGACTTTTTATCTTTTTGCCAAAAACGTGGATTAATGACATTAAAAGGACATCGATCTGTAGGTGGTTTTAGAGCATCTATCTATAATGCAATGCCTGTCGAAGGGGTGGAAGCACTTGTGTCTGCTATGAAAGAATACGAATCCATTAACGGATAACGCCCTTTTTAGATAATTTATCCAATTTAGGTTTAATCACATATTGACAATATCCTTGTGACGAATTTAATTCATAATAATTATCATGATAATCTTCAGCAGGGTAGAACGCAGTCAATGGTTCTAAAGTAGTTACGATTGGATTCTCAAAATAGCCTGAAGCATTTGTTTCTTTGATTGACTTTTTTGCTACGTCTTTTTGTATCTCATTATGATATAAAATGATAGAACGATATTGAGTCCCTACATCAGCACCCTGTTGATTTAATGTGGTTGGGTCGTGTGCTTGCCACAAAACATTTAATAATTGGTTATAAGTCACTTGAGATGGATCAAATTCAATTCTTGCTACTTCTGCATGACCAGTATCTCCAGAACATACTTCCTTATAAGTGGGATTTTGAGTATGGCCTGCGGCATACCCTGGTTTTACACTTATCACGCCAACTACCCGTTGATATACAGCTTCTACGCACCAAAAACATCCTCCACCAAATGTAGCTTGTTCTATTTGATTCATATGAATTCCTTTCATTGGAGTCCAAACAAACAGGATTCCAAAAATGAGTATTAAATAATGTTTCATCTCTCTTCCATTTCTTAATAGAATTTACACTCGTGATTATGGTTGATGAATTAGAAAAATAGTCATCTAAAATTTAAAATACAACCACCGTGTATTTGAAAAAGTAGAAAAAGAAGATAAAATATCATGTAATAGACCTATAATGGGTTCGCCATAATGCGCGAGCTTAATTAATTCAATCATGTAGGGGTTTTTTTCGAAGCCCATCCCAATAATGGAATAGTGTATAAATTGGATGTTTAAATAGCATTCTTGGACCCGCAAAGCGCATAATTATTTTTATTTCATGTCGCATATCGTTTTTATAACAATGCACGGTACAATTTACGCAAGTTGTTTTTCCATGGCTAAAAGGACAAAGTATGAGACGTTTGTTCGCATACTCAAATAAGATTTGACATGTTTCACACAATGTGTTCTTTGTCTCATGATGATAATTACAATAAATCTTTATCATCGCACCCACCGTTTTTTTTTCACGAATGGTACGCGGATGCGTTAACGACTTTTCAATATCTAGGGTTGCCATAAGGGGCGATTTTACAAGAAAATTCTTTTATGGTATACGCCTAAATGGGAATCAAAAACTATATAATCTATACATCTTTTGGCTTAACCTAGGACTAACAACCTCCTTGAGGTGCTTTCTTTTTCTTCTTTCGTTTTATCTTTGGTTTAGATGCTTTTGATTTAGCCTGACTAGCAGATGATTTAACGCCACCTCCACCAAAATATTGACTTGCTCCCTTACGAAATTCATACTTAGCTATTTCATCATCAGCGCTGAATAGGGAAGGTGCAGTAGGATTCAGAATCGTTTCGGTCCAATAATTTAGTCCACCTTGGAGAACATAATTATTTTCATACCCGAGTTGGCGTGTAATCATCCACGCTTCATGAGATAATGTTGTTCCATTAGAATAAAAAATATTCATTTTAATTCCTTGGTCCACATAATCCACCCATTCTTCAGCCAATAATTGGCTGATTGGAATATTTAAAGCATTCTCTAAATGAAATTGATTATAATCCTTCGGTGTTCGTACATCAATAAGCTGAATGGAAGGATCTTTATTGATTAACCAATCTGCTAATTCGTCTGGTGAAACCATTTCTGTCCCAAATTGAATTTCAGTCAGCATATTTTCCGCAGATAATTTATATGGTTTGGTTGTATTCTCAGGAACGAATGCAATAACCAATCCTAGTCCAAATAAAATGAAAGTTAATCTTTTGAGTGTCAACATGATTAATACTCCTTTCGTGGGAATTTCTTTTCAGCAATTTCTGCTACATAAAACATAGCTAATGCGGCGATAATCACAAAAAAGGCTAATGCCCCTTGCGAGATACCTAAAACGTCTGAAAGTTTGATATTGCCTAAATATTCGGCCATGTATAAGGGTTTAATGATGGCATAGGTTTCGCCAAATAGGAAAACTCCTATAAAAATGCCACCAAAGAATACCATGGCATCAATTTTACCAATCGCAAGTGCACAAACGCTTGTACCAGGGCAGAAGCCCCCAATAATAAATCCTGCTCCCATAATGACGCCCCCAATAATGGCAGACCATAAGAATGTTGGATTTACCCAAACAAGGTTCAAATCAATCCAATCAAAGAGTGAAAAATAAAGTAAGCCTAGCATTCCTGTCACAGCAGCAGTAAAAAATACTTTTAAAACAACTGTATCGTACCCATAGAATACACCGGCGAGTTTACGGCTAGATGAAAATCCAGCTTGTTCAAGTACAAATCCAAATCCAACACCCACAACAAAAGCGATGAAAAAATTCCATCCTTCTGCAATAATTTCTTGAGGAATAAGTGGTCCCATAATAATCTCCTAAATCCAATTTCTTCTAAAAAAATATGCTAAAGCAAAAGCAGTCCCAAAAATAGCCATCATCGTTACAAAACCAGCTAATGATAAAACAGCCATTCCCGTGAGAGCAGATCCGCTGGTACATCCACGGCCTAATTGACTTCCGAATCCAAAAAGAATTCCGCCTATACCCGCTAACATCAGGCGCTTATTCGATGTAATCTTAGGGCTATGCTCTACTTTCAGTTTCAATCTTCCCGCCAAAGCACCCGATAGGAACCCACCTACAATCACACCCAATATTTCATATACCAACCAAGAGTTGAGTGGATTCTTCCCTTCGCCTGTATATTTACTGTAATATTCAGAATTAGATGCGTGATCAGAGGCAACCGTTTCTACGGCTGTAACTACAACACTTTTTACAGCACCACTGGCACCCAATCCACGTCCGGAAAAATAAAATGCAGACAACAGGACTAATCCCAGTAAAACGCCTGCAAGATATGGGTTCATATATTTCGTTTTCATATTTTTCTCCTTAATAGAGCCAGCGACTTGCTTGACCTGCATCTACAACAATAAAGCGTAATGCTAAACTCCCAAACAAGACCAACATGGCAGAAATGTAATGTGGTATTTTAACTTTTTGTAATTCTAAAATTTCTAAGATGGCCGGGAAAATCAAACCACCAAACACAACAAATATCCAAAAGCTAATAGTGAATTCGCCACCCAAAAATAATTTAGCTGCTTCAATATGAACATTTGTCCCTGCAAGGAATCCCATGAATAAATGAATAATGAGAAATAATTCAGTTCCAATGAGCATCAAATCAATCCTGGCAAAAAGCCGTTTTTCTTTCGATGCTTTTGACATCAACATAATTAATGCGGCGCCAGCCGATAGTCCTGAAGTTAAAAATAAAGGCCCTAAAATGGCGGTGTTCCAAAATGGTCGAGCGTTAAACGCAGATAATAAAATTCCAGTATACATACCGAGTATAATTGATAAAATCATCAGTGACCAAGCTAACGCCTTTTTATAGTGTCGGATTATTTCTAATCCTTCATCAATCCATTGAAATTTCCAATCCCATTTTGGGAACACATCTTTTAACCAAATGGCGCTCCAAATAATCGTTAATGGGTAAATAATCATTAATGTCCAAGCTCCCCAGCTCATGGGAGATTCCCATCGGATATTTGTATATAATTGCCAAAAATATAATTTATGACTCAAATCCAATAATAGAGAAAAAAGGCCCAACCCAAGTAAAATGGGAGTCATCATTGGTGCTAGTTTTACCGCAGTAGGAAATTCTTCTTCTTTTCCACGAATAGTAAATAGTGCTGAAAAGAATAAGATGCCAGCTACTAGGCCACCGATGAATAAGTAAAAAGGAATCTCCCAACCCCAAACGTGTAAAAATGGATCAATTTCTGGATTAGAACGACCGCTTACTATGACTTCTTCAATCATGAATGAATCTCCAATTATGGTTTACCAATGACTTATTTGACCTGCTTCAACGAGAATATATCTCAAGAAGAAACCACCCAAAATAATTAGAATAGATGGCACAATGACCGGTATTTTAATATTTTTAAGATATAGTATGTGTAAATAGGCAGGAATTAATGTTCCTAGAGCAACAATCAATATCCAGAATAATGTAGTGAATTCGCCGCCCAAAAATAAATCAGCCGCTTTTACTTGAGCTAAATCGCTTGATAAGTATCCCATGACTAAATGAATCATTAAAAAGGTTTGTACGCCTAGTGAAATTAATGAAACTGTGCAGAATAATTTCTTTTCATTTGAACCTTTTGGGCAATTAAGCAATATAAACGCGGTTGCACTCGTTAATCCTGATGTTAAAAATAGTGGTCCTATTATGGCAGAATTCCAAATTGGTCGAGCATTAAATGCGGACAATAATATACCTGTATACATGCCTAAAGTGAGTGACAAGCCCAAAATTGCCCATGCAAACCAAATTCGATAGCCTTTTAAGGATTCTATGAAAGTATCTATCCATTTATAAGGCCAAGTCCAATTAGGGAAAGCAGTTTTTATATGAATTGCTGCCCAAATAAAAGCTAATGGTGTTAAAAACAAGTATGTCCATGCTCCCCAACTCAGGGGTGATGTCCATCGAATATTCGTGTATAACTGCCAAAAGTACAATTTGTGTGAGAGATCTAAGAACAGGAGTAGTAGTGCAATCCCAAGTAAAAAAGGTGCTAAAATCGGTGCTCGTTTTACTGCTGCAGGAAATTCATTCTCCCGGCCATGCAATGTTAAAAATGCAGAAAAGATCAAAATACCTGCCACCAATGCTGCAAGAAACAAATCCGTTGGGACATACCAAGGCCAGGCATGAAGATGAGGATCGATCTCCGGGTTCATTCTTCCACTGATAATTAATTCTTCAATCATAATTGACCTCAAATCAAATAATAAATATTGGGTTCCGTCCCAGCTTCCGGAATAAGTGTTTTCCACTTACGTTTTTTCAATAATTTGGAAATATCACTGTTGGGATCATCTGTGTCTCCAAAATACATACATTTGGTGGGGCAAACTTCTACACAAGCAGGGTCTTCTCCTTTTTCAACTTTATGAATACAAAAGGTGCATTTATCAACATACCCTTCCGGATGTACAAATCTTGCATCGTATGGACAAGAGGCAATGCAAGCCTTACATCCAATACACTGGTCAGGATCAACCAGTACTATTCCACCTTCCACAATATGACTGGCTTCGGTTGGGCAGCAACGTACACAAGGTGCATTGGTACAATGGTTACATCGTTCGCTCCGCAATTCCATTGATAAATCGGGATATGTACCCGAAGTCGCTTCAACAACCCAATCACGGCAATATCCAATAGGTACATTATTTTCTGTCTGGCACGCAACGACACAGTCACTGCAACCCACACATTTTTTTGTATCGATGGCCATGGCATAACGCATTAGGCACCGCCTTGAGTTGGCAACTCAGTATGAAATGTAACAAAATTTACACGCATTCCTGTACCGCCCATAATAGGGTCAATTTTGGTTTTTGTAATTAATTCTGCATCACTGGCACCTTTACCATGGGCACGGGAAAGATTTTTATTCGTATGGCCAAACCCATGAACCATATAAACTGAATCCCATCGAATTCGCTCTGTCACTCGAACTTTGATCGGAAATGAAGAAATAACACCATCTTGATTTTCTAACCATATCTCTTGATTGTTTTTTAATCCCCACTCTTTGGCTACTTTTGGATTGATCCAAACATCATTTTCATCCATAAGGTCCGTTAAGTTTGGATTATTTGCAGTACGGCTAAAAGTGTGCATGGGCGCCCGACCGTAAATCAATCGATAAAAACCATCTGGCGGTTCATCGTGAGCCGTATATTTTGGTAAAGGATCATAACCCTCATCTTCCATAGCGGTAGAGTACAATTCAATTTTTCCCGTATTGGTATTGAATTCGTATTCTTCGAGGTTTTCCAAAGGATATAAATCATCAAATTTTCGATCGAATTTCTTTACACCAATCTTATTCATTTCTTTTAACGAAGATCCAATTTGTTTTAACTGCCAATCCAGTTCTTCCTCCTCAGTTTCGAAAGGAAAATAATCTTTTAAGTTCAGTTTATTTGATAATTCTTTTGCCATCCACCAGGCTGACTTTGTATTATATTTTTGTTCGATCGCCGGGGCTCGAAGAGCTATGGTGGGCTCCCTGTGTGCACTCACTCTTAAATTATCATATCGTTCCAAATAGGTACATTCAGGTAAAACCACATCTGCCCAACCCGTTATTTCCATGGGCATCGTATCTATAACAACCATGAGATCTAAATTTTGAATTGCTTCTAAGGTATTTTTAGGATTTGGTAATGTGGAAATCAGGTTGGTTCCGTTAACAATCCATCCTTTAAACGAACAATCTCTCTCATCAGTTGGAATGGTTGCGTCACAAATTCCTGATGCCAATGCAAGTCCGGCTAACTTATACTGGTCGGGAAACGCATCTCTCCAAGACTTATTTGGTTTGGGATATTTTGGCAGTTTCAGTTTGGCAACTTTGTATTTTTCTGGGTTGTAAAAACCACCACGACGCCCCCAACTACCCAACAATGCATTTAAAATTGATACGGCACGTAATCGCTGAGTATCGTCACCATACCAAGTGACATGCCTTCCCGGATGAACAATTACAGATGGGGAGGCATTGGCCATTTCTTTGGCTGTTTTACGAATGACATTGGGTTTAATTGTGGTAATGCCATAGGCCCACTCCGGTGTAAAATCTTTTACATGCGTTTTTAGTTCTTCAAATCCAAATGCATATTTATCTACATATTTTTTATCGTACCATTCTTCTTTAATAATGACATGAATCCAGGATAATAATAATGCCATATCCGTTGATGGTTTAATGGGAAGCCAATACTTGGATTTACTGGCGGCGGTGGAAAAACGAGGATCCACAGTAATAATGGTTGCACCTTTATCTATGGCATCAGACATTTCTTGGACTTGCCCGTTATGCATATTTTCACCAATATGAGATCCAATCAATACCAAGCAATCCGTATCACGTATATCTACACGTTCTGGTGATCCAATGCCCTCGCCATAGGTTGCAAAAAATGCAACTTCTCTGGGGCCACGACACTGGGCATAAGATGGGGCCGTTATATTGGGAGAGCCAAATGCTTTTAGCATTCGACCAAAATGTTTACCCCCCGATCCGTGAGAAAAAAGAGCCATACATTCCGGACCATATTCTTCTGCAATTTTCTGCATTTTTTCCGCAATATAATCAAAGGCCTCATCCCATGTGGCTTCACGAAAAGATTGGCTGCCTCTTTCTCCTGTGCGAATTAACGGTGTCTTTAATCTATCATCATCATAATACATCCCAACACCACCGGTACCCCGTGGACATAACCGCCCATTACAATGGGGGTCATTATCATTCCCGGTTAATTTCCAGATATCCCCCTTTTCATTTAAATGGGCCCAACCGGCACATTTCCAAAAACATACCTCGCAATAGGTGGGGATTTTATTAAAGGTTTGTTGAAGGTCGGCTTCGGTTAGTACCGCACCCGTTGCCCAATCAAAAATAGGGTTTGCCATTGCAAGGCCACCCAGACCGAGGCCACCAATTTTTATGAAATCTCGTCTATTCATTATCTTTTTCATTGATTATTCTTTGGTTACCTGTCGGAAAATTAATATAAATTATATATATATTACAAGACCTTATAATCCTATATAATAATAAAAAATTTATTTTTTCATTTTTTCCCTTTTTGCAGTCACTCGTTCTGCCAAATCATCTAGGTGCTCTCCTGCGAGCATTTCAGCAATTTTATATCGAATCGGTTTCCATTTGTCATGAAGTGGGCATGGGGTTTCATCTGAACACAAATCTAACCCAATTACACATTGCTCTCTTTCAGGCGGCGGGCCATCAATTGCATGAACAATCTCATTTACATAAATTTCATGGGAAGGGCGGCCAAGGTTGATGCCCCCATTTCTTCCGCGTGTAGCCTTCACCAATCTTTGCTTAACCAAGGTTTGTACAATTTTTGCTAAAAATTGATAGGGGATATCATAGGATGCAGCAATTTTACTGATCATGATTGGTTTTTCAGATTTATTTTCTGATAGATATATCATGGCCTGAATGGCGTACTCAGCTGATTTGGAGTATAACATAACTAATGATATTACAATTTTAATCCCAGAATTTCAACAAAATGAATATTAATTTAAGTCTTTTTTCCTTATATAAACGATAGCACCGAATACCATTAAAAATGGACTTACAATAATCCCAACCAACGGAATATAGACAGAAAGGCCACCTCCAATTGTATCGGATGTGGCACAATAGGGACAAGCCATGATAGGCCCCATTAAAAGCAATATAGTGATTCCTATTTTTTTTAACAAATTATAAAGTCCAATCAAATGCCGAATCATACATTACACCCCATAGGAAATATAATGCCAGTGGAATGGGAAGAAAAATAAGCCGACGTAAAGTTTTTGTTTCATATCGTAGATGCATATAAACCATGGCAACGAGTAAAATTTTCGTGACCGTTATTGACAACAATAAAACGATCAGTCCTGTTCTGGGCAAACCCATGTCAATGGCAAAAACTTCAATAACGGTTAGAATCGCCAACCATACTGCATTCCAAAAATAGGTTTTTTTATGATCTTCCATCATCACTCCTTTAAATTAGATAGATTACCGTAAACACAAGTATCCATACGAGATCGATAAAATGCCAAAACAGGCCGGCAATTTCCACTCGGTCATAATTATCTGGTCCAAACTTTTCCTTAAAAGCCATGGATAAAATAATGGAAAGATAAATCACACCGGATAACACATGGAGACCATGAAACATCGTCGTTGCATAAAATGTAGATCCATAAATACCTGTCGTGGGTAAAAATTGACTGCCAGTGAATCCCGCGCCTTTTAAAATCGATTCTAAATGTTCACTCCCAATAATAAAGTGAGAATATTCCCAGACTTGCACACACAAGAACAAAACGCCGCCGGCAATTGTTAGGATCAAATATTTGACTAATCCCTTTTGATCTCCCCGCAAAATAGAATTCAACGCCATTACCATTGTGAAGCTACTGCAAATCAATAAGAATGTATTGAATGCAGTCAATGGAACATTTAAAACGGACCCTGCTGCTGGC
>Ga0233445_1001111_pt1 | contig 22055 bp, 27 predicted proteins | sample SI_124_October20_5_FD_182779 | JGI IMG/M metagenome (GOLD analysis project Ga0233445, IMG submission 182779) | Seawater microbial communities from Saanich Inlet, British Columbia, Canada - SI_124_October2016_100_MG | ecosystem: Environmental > Aquatic > Marine > Inlet | place: Canada: British...
TTCGACTGGTGGGTAAATATTTTATTAATACCTTTGTTTTTAGATGCTCCGGGAAGCTTTACTGAACTGGTTACAGGAAGGATGAAGCGATATAAGAAACTCAAGGTTTACAGTCATTCATCCAGAATAATTAAGTGGCGCTTTATGTTCGCTGTCTGGATATGTCAAAAGTTAAACCAACATGATAAGGACCATTGTTAGTGGAGTTTTTAAACGCCATCAATCTTGAACAGCTCGGTACTGCTGGTTTATTTATCGCGTATTTAATCTGGCAAAACAGGTTAATGGCTCGGGTGATTGATAAAAAAGAAACAGAGTGTATGCACTGGCAGAATAAAGCTTTTGATGTATCTCGTGACTCTCAAAAAGAAATGTTTGAATCCGCTCAAATATTTGAAAAAACACTCGAGGCGTTAAAGAGCTAGTTATGTTTTCGATCTTTAAAAAGAAGTCTCAGGCTGAAAAGCATATTGAAGACAGAGAGTTTAATGAAAGTGAAACGCAGCGAATAGAGTCTAAAAAATTAATGCGTGAAAACCGTAATAAACTAAATGAATTTCTTGATGAGTTAAAACAAAAAGAGCAAGTGCATCATGGGTAACTGGATTACAGAAATTGGTAACAACGCAATAACGATTACAGCTTTGTACTTAACCTGGCGGTGTTGGGTCTGGTATTTCCATGGTGAATTAAGCTTATTTGCTGAAAAGATCGTGGTGACAATGGGTGTAATGTCCTTTGCTGTCGCTGTCTGTGTTGGCTGGTGGGGTGTAGCAATATATCTTGCAACGCCTCCAGATCATTGGCATGTGTGGTTCGTGGAAAATAAATGGGCCATGACACTACCTGTTTCAATTGCTTATACCTACGCAGCAACTAGATTCACACAGTACATAGACGGATTTAACTCAGTAAAAGAACACATGATGTTCATAGGCGTTTTCTTTTTAGCTGCTGGGGTTAGTTTGCTGTAATGCCTTATATCACTAAAACAACTTCTTTTTGCAATACATCACAACAGTACATACATCCTGTAGCTATACCTGTGCATGATACTGGTGATCTAGTTATAATGTTTGTGTCTATTGATTCAGGGTTTATCGATGGAGCTATAACTGACTTTACTCAGGAGATAGTTGAAACGCAAGGGCCAGAACTATACTGTTACTCTCATGTGGCAGGCGCTACGCCAATAACTGAAACTACTATTAATTCGCTTAACAATACTTACGTTGCTTATTATATAGCTATTATTAAGGGGGCTCCTGCTACAAACTTTATTGACAGTTATTCTCTAAGAGGTAATGCTGGCAATAACGCTCCTATTGATGCTCCTGGCGTTACAACTACTACAGATAATTGTCTAGTTCTGTCCTGTCTTGGAGACTGTGGAGGTAATACTATACCTTTGCCTGAAGTGAGTAGTTCTGCTTTAGGTTATGCTAATAATAACAACTACCATCATGGAAGTTCTTTTTCTGCGCGATATCAGATAACTGCCGGAGCAACAGGAGACTTCCTCTATTACTCAGCTGCTCAACCTAATCCCGGAGCAATAACAGTTGCTATTAAAGATGACGGTACAAGCAAGATAGCTGCGTATAAAGATATAAATAATCCCGCTGCAATTCTTTTAAACTCTTTTAATACTGCAAGTTTTGCGGGTATAGACGGAACTGATAGAAGCGTAAATATTACTGCTGATGCAACTGGTAGTAATCTTATCCCTGATATAGACGGAAATGCTACACATTCAGTAGAAGCTGACGGTCAATTGGTTAACTCTAACGTTAGAAATGAACAAGAATATGGTTTTACAGGTACTCGTTTACAACAACAAAGCCTATCTACTTATAACGAAATTCCTTTGATTGGAGCGTTTACAATAGACTCTCTTGATCTTACTGATGAAATAATACTTTTTCGTTTTATAATTGATGCCGGTAACAAACTTCCTTACAACAAAGGAGTATGTTCTCTCATAGTATCAGATGGTAATGGTTCTATGCTTTGGGCAGCTAATGGTACAGAGGTTATGCCTAACACTGTGAAAAGTTATTTCAGCCACTTGATCCAGATGCCAGACTCAAGCAATGTATCTACCGGATATGAGTTACAAGAATATGGCACTTTTGATAGAAGTGCTGTAACAGTTATAGGTGTAGGTGTTAGACCTAATAGCTCCTATTCTGGCATTAACATGAGCCCTCTTTATCTCCTAAGAACGCTTACTGTTTTAGGGGGGTATATTGGAGGCGAGCTGAGCTTTTTAGATGCCTACACCCTAGCTCAGCAAAACTTACTATACACAATAGAATCGCAGAATACCCAATCTGTAGGGCAGTTTTACTGTATGCAAAAGATAAGGATAGGGAATGGCGGCACAGATGCAGTGGTATGGGATAGTACAGGACAGTCTATTGAATTTCCCATTGCTGCAAATATATCCGAACTAAAAGTACAATCACAAATTAACCCAGCTACTCTCGGTATAGAGTTTGATTTTGGTACAGGTAATTCAGCCATTATAGATGCCAATACCTATAACATGGGTGATTACCACGTATTTGAACTAACTAGTGGGGATATCTCTACAAATGGTGTTCTGGTTCTAAATGGCACAGTTGTTCTTCATCCATTAGATAATATTCTTAGCGGACTGACATTTTCCGCGTGTAAAGAGATTACTCATAATAGCACTGATATGACTAGCGGTGTTGTTATCTCAAACTGTGTTGATGCTCAAGCAATTACAGTTACAACTGAGACTGATTTTGAAAAGCTACACAACTGTACGTTTAGCGGTAATTCAGTAGCAATAAAAATAACGGGCGATCAGTCTGGAACATGGACTGATCCAAATCTTACAGTGTCTGGCAACACTTATGATATTGAATATACAGGTACAACAGATTTTGAGATTCAATCAGCTACTAGCCTGAGTGTGCATGATGGTACTAACGGCGTACCCGGAGCAGGAACACTGACAATCGTAACACCAACAGTTAACACAGGCTTATCATTTACAGGTTTAGTCGCTGGTTCACAAGTCGTAATTTTTGAGACTGGCACACAAACAGAAATACAACGAAATAACTCAACAGCTACAAGCGAATCGTGGAGCGAGGTTTATTCTGCTGATCAAGACGTTGATTACACGATAATGAAAGCGGGGTATTTGCCTATTCGTGTAGCAGGTGTAACAGCTGGAAATTCAGTTATTCCTATTTCAGTATCACAAACATTAGATCCAATTTACGCCTCTAGTCACGGTTTAGCTTATACAACAAATATTACATACAATAGAACAACAAAGGTTTTAACACTTGTTACCAGGGAAGAGGGAAGAAGCATTTATTCTGCATTGATAGCTGAGTTTATAGCCCAATCAACATTGGCTAATACTCAGTTTAATCTAAAAGCTATTGGCCCTGATAGAATAGACTTTCTAGATGGTTGCACAATTGATGATTTAGATCATTGGAAAGGAGCAGGAATGCAGTGGGAAAATACTAGTGATCAAGTAATAGGTAAATGGTGTTCAATCAAATCAGCAGGAACGATACCAGCAGGCGGGCAAGGCGAATATCAACAAGTAGACGGATCAACTACAACAGATTTAAGAGCTACAGGCGCAGTAGATCAAATATTTAAATTCTATGAAGACGCTAATGGAGATGGTACACCAGATTATGACTATTCAACGCATTTAGTTATTGAATACCATATCAACGGTTATTATGAATCAAGAGCAAATGTGCTCAATGGTCTGGGATTAACCGAATTAGAATCGTACGAATATACAGTAGGCATGGAGCCTGAAGCCATGACAGCGGCAACGGGTGATCCTGCTATAACTTTAACAGTCGTAGACCATACAGCAAGCCCTAAAGTAGTTGGTGGTAAGTCGTTTGATTATGAGATTCAGGACGGTGGTACAAATACAGCAGAAGACATTCTAAGAGAGTGGAATTATAACCTTTCTCAGGATGCGACTTATCACAGTAAAAACCCTTTTAACTGGCCTGATTTTGTTATAGAAGAGGGCGCAGACTACGCAACATCAGTCGGTTATGTTGACGGGCAAGACACTACAACGACTTTGCACGGTTGTTATGTAAGCAGAGGTGGTTCTGATCATCCAGACTTCGTGAGATTTCAATCTAATGATGAGAGTTATTATGTTGAACCGGTTACAGCAAATGGCAGCATTACTAGTCTAATTTCGGGCAGCAGAGTACGAATTGTTAGAAATGTAGGGGTAGATAATGATGAAACAATAAATACTGTTGTAGCCGCTGCAGGGTACTCAGTATCCTATACTGATGGTACTACTTACTCAGATGGAGATGTTCTCACTATTACAATAGCTTACCAATCAGGATTAAATGCCAAGAAGATACAAACTTTAACAGCTTTAGTTTCTACTACTGGGTGGTCTGCAGTAGCTAGTCAAGAAACAGATAGTGTATATGAAAATAACGGTATAGCTGGATCTACGGTCACTGGATACTCTGCTGATTATGTAGATGATGCAGATGGATTGAATATAGATATTCAAATTGCCGGAGCTACTTTTAATATTCTCAATGGGTATGCCTGGTATGTGCATAATTTAATGACAGAAGAGGGCATACGTCTTTTCTTTAATGTTATGCAGGCTATTAATGCAGGACACTATGAGTTTAATACAGATATTGCTACTGTAAAGTTAGATAACGTAGGTACTCAAAATTTACTAGAAACTTCTAATGCTTTACTAACGTGTAAAGACGGTAGCGATCCTAGAAGAAATCCCCCTACAGGGGGGTTTGGGATATCTATGAATGTAGGAGATATCTACGTCGCTAATATAGGAGGGTCAGCTTTAACAGCTGGTGAAAAAACTTCTTTGGCTAATATTGAAGCTAAATCAGCAGCGAGTCAAATTAGCATCGACAATGTAGTGGCGCACCTGGTAGAGATTAAAGGAGGTGGGTTTGATACGTTAACCGATTCACTGGAACAAATTAAAGATAATCAAAGTGCGGTATCTGACCAGGATAAAACTGACATTATCACCGGCACTAAAACCGCCATTCTCGGCGCAGAGTCTTTCCCATGACACTCTGGCAAATAATTACGGGCAATAGCTCTTTGCCGGTGCAGGCAGGCACTACTTTTTGGGACCATTTAAATAACCAGCTAGGTGGTAACTGCCCAGGCATCGTGGCTGAAGTCATGAATAATAATGCGGTGCTCATGGTCGATATCCGTCAGCCAGAACAACGGGCAGAAATAGAAATAAAGCCATTGACGGCACAAGTGAAAACTGTTCTAACTGCTGAAATCACTCAAACACAATATGAGGCAACCCTGCAATGTTCACCCTAACCACTGGGTATGATGCCCATTTTGTAATAACTCTTAAAAAAATAGTTAATGATGTGTCCAGTACATTCGATATACCGATTACAGCCACTGTGCAGGCAGCGATAATATCCAGTGATCGTTCGTCATTATTGGTTGACCCTGTCACGGTTGACCATACAGATGGTGAAGGTGATTGGAGTGCATCAAAAATTGTGGTAGATATTCCTAAGTCTAGTTTGGGGTCTGTCAAAGTGGGTGAAATAAAGATGGAAATAAAAGTATCTGATGGTGATAGCGAATTACCCTGGGTGCTAGAAGGTGAGGCAGAGCAAGGTCATATTAGTTAATATTTTAGCTGCATATAAGGTTCAAATTTATCTTCTATGTTTGAAAATTCAGTCATTAGTTCTTTCATTAGCTCCGCTCTTTTGGTGTGTTTTTTTTGTGTATGAGCTAAATCCATTTCTACGGCTTTGCACCAAAGGTCATTCCAGACGTAATTATAAGTTTTTTTATCGAAAATAAATCTGATTCCAATAATTGATCTGCGGAAGTTATCTTGAGTTTCACTACTTAAATTTCCTTCTCTAGAGAGGTCTGAAAGAAATGTTTTTATATTTATAAATACTTCATATCTTCTATCAAATAACTCATTCTTTAGTCGATTTTGATTGGTTTTCCATTGAACATATGCGATTAATAATCCAATAGCAGCAATTATTGGGAGTGATATAGCGGAGGTTATATCTATCCAGGTAGGCTCACATTTCATGGTTTTGGTCATCAAAAATTAACGATTATACACCTGTCCGGTTTTCTCCCTAAAAACCGGACAAACATTCTGGCATAGTCCGTCGCATGGCAATAGACATCGACAACGGATTACCCAATCCCGAAAACAGAACCACCCTAGAACACTACACCTACTGGATACGTGTCGAGGTCGCCGTGGGTGCCGGACAGCAAATCTCAGTTAATGGACGCAGCCTCACCCAGGCCGATGAAGCCTGGATAACAACCCGCCGCAAAGAATACGAAAACAAGCTGGCATCAGAAGCGGCAAAAGCTTCTGGTTTACCGTCTGGCCCGGTGTACCTGGGGTAAATGATGGATTCACAACTGGCACTCGATAATCAATCACCTGACCTGGCTGGCATAGAGCAACTGCCAACATTGGCGGCCAGTGCTCATGATGCGGCGTCACTCAGTGACCGTGCAATCGGTGACTGGAATCCCCTGCCAGCATCACCAGATATAGATTTGATTGAAGAGCTTGTCACGATGGTGGGTCGCTCTCGTGACCTTGACCGCAATAACGGCATAGCTTCTGGCGCAGAACAAACCCACAAAGATAATATTATTGGTTCCAGCCTGCGCCTAAGTGCGAAACCAGATTATAAATTGTTGGGTAAAACTATCGACTGGGCGCAGGAATGGGCAGACAACACAGAAGCACAATTTAGAAGCTGGGCAGAAACCACAGAATGTGATGCCGGTGGCGAACTCAATCTACTGGGTTTAACTCAGCAAATGTTTTCCGGTGCTTTTACCAATGGTGATGGACTGGCGTTACCGCTCTGGAAGCCCCTGCCAGCTACGCGATGGGCAACTCGATTACAGGTCATGGAGTCTGACAGACTCGACACACCTTCAGGCATGGAACAGAAAAAGAACCTGAGTGGTGGCGTACAGCATGACCAGCACGGTCGGCCTATCGAATACTGGATCATGAAAAACCATCCGGGTGAAAAATACGGATTTGTGTATGCCGGGGCCGATGAGTACCAGCGCATTCCCGCTTTCACCGATTGGGGTCGTCGTCGTGTTATTCACCTGCATGATAAAAAACGTGCCGGAGCAAGTCGTGGAAAGCCATTAATTTCATCGGTTATGCGTGAATTTAAAATGGCTGGTAAGTACACCGTTACCGAACTGCAAACCGCTATTGCAAATTCACTGATTGCTGCCGTGCTGGAATCTGATCTCGATCAGGAAACTATGAACAGTATTTTCGGTGAAAATGCCGAGAAAAAATACAACGAATTTTTAGGTGGATACAAACCCAGGCTATCCGGTGGTGCCGTATTAAAAACACCACCAGGCACAAAAATGCACCTGCTTAATGCCGGGCGCAATAACTCTGCTTATGACTCATTCATGCAGAGTCTACATCGCAATATGGCAGTTGGTTTAAATATTCCATACGAACTGTTGATGAAGGACTTTTCAAACGTCAATTATTCATCAGGACGCATGGCATTGCTCGAAGCCTGGCGTTATTTCTGGGGCCGTCGTCGCTGGATATCTGATTACTGGTTGAACGTTGTTTATGAATTATGGCTAGAAGAAGCCATTAACCTGGGCAGAGTCGAAGCACCAGATTATTACGACAATAAATATGCCTATTTACGCTGCCGCTGGATCATGTCCGGACGTGGTTGGGTTGACCCAGTTAAGGAAGCCAATGCGGCGAAAATCAGAATGGATATTGGTGTGTCTACTCTGGAAAACGAATGCGCGGAACAGGGTCTGGACTGGCGCGAAACTTTAGAACAGCGCAAGTTTGAAAACGATTATGCGCAAGAACTTGGTTTGCCGAGTGTGCATGAAGTTGAGTATGCGCCGGATGTTTCTCGGGAAACAGATCAAGATAAATCAGATGATGAAGAAAAAACCAAAAAAGAGGAATCGGCTAATGCCTGAAGTTGAACAATTTAAGTATCAACTTATCCAAGGCTTGCTTTACGACACGCCTTTGATGATAGCACCTGGTAAAGCAGAAATTCTGCATAATGTTATTCAGGGTTACTCAATGGGTAAGCCACCAGAAGTTGATGCTGCTGCATTTCCAAGCAATACAGAGCGTAAGCCGTACCAGATGACCACGAGTGGAATTGCTGTTATCTCTGTCATGGGCTCACTAACACATCGTGCTGGTTTTCTGGATGCGCTGTCGGGTATGACCAGCTATAGCCGGTTGGCCAGTCAATTACGCAAAGCTGAAAAAGATCAAGACGTTAAAGCAATCTTGCTCGATGTCGATTCGCCGGGTGGATCTGTCTCTGGATTGTTTGACCTGGCTGCAGAAATAAAACGTATAGATTCTGTAAAAACTGTTTGGGCTCTTAGTAATGAAAGCATGTTCAGTGCTGCTTACGCAATAGGTGCCAGTGCTAGCAGAATCATTGCACCAGAAACCGCTATGGTCGGTTCAATAGGCGTCATCATGATGCACCTGGACCAAAGCAAAGCACATGCAAAAGCCGGTAAAAAATACACGCCAATCTATGCAGGCCATCACAAAATTGATGGCAGCAGTCATGCGCCTTTAAGTAAACAGGCACAAGGCACTTATCAAAATATTGTCGATCAAAATTACGATATCTTTGTTCGTCATGTTGCAAGTGGTCGCACTAGCATGAGTGAGCAAGATGTTATCGATACACAAGCCCAAATTTACACTGCTAAGGATGCTATGGACGTTGGTTTAATAGACCAGATTGCCTCGCATGATGAAGCGCTTAACCTACTGGAAGCGGAAATACAGCAACCAGTTTTATCAACACTGGCAACAGCCAGTAAATCACCGGAGACAATTATGTCTGAAAAAGAAACGGGCATAACGTCCGTCATTTCACAGGCCGATCTCGACTCTGCTGTTGCCAACGCAAAAGCAGAAGGTCACGAGACTGGTCTACAAGCTGGACGCGAAGCGGAGCAAACCCGCATCAACTCTATTCTTAAACTCGACTCAGCCAAAGGCAAGATCGATGCAACGCTATCAGCTGCAATCGAAAACGGTCTTGAAGCTGAAGCTGCAGACAAATTTCTGGTTGCAGTACCGGCAAAAGCAACAAATGGTTTCACCGCCGCAATGGATGCCCTGGGTAATCCAGAGATCGGTGTTGATACCGGTGAAGGATCCGAATTAACCGATGATCAGTTAGCTGCGAAAGTAGTTTCACTGGTCCAGTCATAAGGGGGAATAACTCATGTCTGAATTTACATCAACAATCTATTCACCAGATCGCCTGGTGGGTAATAACGCTCATCTGCTGGTTGGGCAAAAAGTCACTATTTTAACCGGTCAGGTTTTAAGTCGTGGCGCATTGCTTGGCAAGATTACTGCATCCGGTAAGCATATTTTAAGCCTGTCTGCTGCTGGTGATGGTTCACAAACAGCCGATTTAATTCTGGCTGAAGATGTCGATGCAACGGCGGCTGATGTGGTAACACTAGCATACAGCCGTGGTGACTTTGACGAGTCCGCTGTCACTTATGGCACTGGCCACACTGCGGACAGCGTCCGTGAAACCCTGCGTGGAAAAGGCATTGTGCTTGTTCCATCTGTTAGCGCATAACTGGAGATAATAACAATGGATATCTTTTCTACAAACGTACTGGCGAAAGTGGTTGAACTCATGAACCGCCCGTCATCATTTTTACTCGATACCTATTTTCCTTCGGTGCAAGTTCACGCAACGGAGGAAATTAACTTCGATGTAGTCACGACAGCTCGACGCCTTGCGCCATTAGTGTCGGCAGTTGTTGAAGGTCAAATCGTACAGGAAACCGGCATGGTCGCTAAAAGCGTTAAACCTGCCTATGTTAAACCTCGTACACCGTTGGCACCATCAGGCGCGTTAAAGCGTATGGCAGGTGAGCAAATAGGCGGAACGCTGTCACCAGCAGACCGTCAAATGGCGCGTATTGCAGCGACTATTGCAGACCATATCGGCCAGATTACTCGTCGTAAGGAATGGATGGCAGCTTCTGCCCTGCGTACCGGTGCTATTACCCTGTCTGGTGATAAATTTCCCACGCAAAATATCGACTTTGGTCGTAATGCTGCATTAAGTGTTACGCTGGCTGGTGCCACTGCCTGGGGTGCTGCCGGGGTTAACCCATTGGCTAATCTACGCGCCTGGGCTTTGTTAGTGCTTAAAAATGGTGGGGTCGGTGTGACTGATATCACAATGGATGCAGATGCCTGGGAACTGTTCTTTGCATCAACCGAAGTTCAGGCACAGCTTAACTATCGTCGTGATGTTGCTGCAAACTTCAGCAGCAATTCACAAAGTAATGTGGGTGGTGTGTATCAGGGTTCAATCGGTAACTTCAATTTTTACACTTATGCTGAATGGTATGTCGATGATGCCGGTGCAACTCAGCCAATGTTGCCCAATAAAACTGTTATTCTCGGTGGTGCAGGACTCGAAGGTATTCAGGCGCATGGTGCGATTCTTGATGATGCGGCTGGTTTGATTGCGATGGAATACTTTCCTAAGTCATGGGTGCCACAAGACCCTGCAGTTCGTCAGGTGCTTACTCAATCTGCACCGTTGGTTGTGCCTTGCAATGTTAATGGTTGCCTGGCTGCAACAGTCGCATAGGGGTGATTGCCATGTTTATCACAAACAGCACGTTTCATATCACTAAAGACAAAGTTATCGAGTCTGGTGTTGAGGTCTCGCAAAAAGACCTTGGCATCAGTGATGACGATGTTAAGCGGTACATTGCACTTGGCTCGCTGGTTGATATTCAGAAACCGGCAAAAGCGGTAAAACCCGCTGAAGCTGAAAAAACGGAATCTCCTAAGTAGGGCCTTATGGATCTGTCCGCTCTAAACAATGCCGTCCTCAACACCTGGGGCGAAAAACTCCAGGTAAAGGTCGGCACTATTACGCACAGTAACATCGTTGGTGTTTATGCCGATGCGTACGCAAAAACCAGCGTCGGTAATACCGACGTAGAGCGGCCAGATCCATCTTTTTCGTTTAAAACATCAGACTATAATCAATTAGCACCTGCGGTCGATGACCAGGTTATCTACCAGGGTGTCACCTATACAATCATCAGTGCTCCAATTTATGAAACCGGTAACTGGTGCAATGTGATGGTGAGGGTGTACTGATGATTACGGTCGATATTAACCCGATTGATTTAAAACATACGGCACAGTTTCTGTTGGCATTCCCAAAAGAAATTAATACCGCAAAATATAGAACACTGGCAAAAACCGTTAAGTGGGCCAGTGGCCAACAAGCGTCAAAACTGGCAGCAGAAAATGCTATGCCGGTCAGTATCTTTAAGAAAGGTGCAAAAAATGTAAAAGGGTTCAGAGTCAGAACCAGCAAGATTAAATTTAATACTACAAAGGCACAAATATGGGCTGGTTCAAACAGTGTAAAAGCTCGTTACCTTGGTAAAGCTAAAGAATCAAAACGAGGTGTTACAGTAGGATCTGGGCGTACTCGTCGATTTTATGAAGAGGCTTTTTTAATTCAGAGAGCCGATGGACGGCCATCGGTTGTGTATCGTAATAAAAACAGCCGTAAAATCCGCTCAATCACTGAGCCAGTTCAATCTGTTTCAGTCGATGAAATTGAAGCGGCAATACCCGGTGAGCTATACAAAAAAATGGATCAGGAAATGAATTATATCCTGAACGTTGCAAAAACAAAGTACCAGAGAACAGGGCGGAACTAATGCCAGTCTCCAGTCAATTTGAAATAGAGCCGCTCATCCTGCAAGTCATTAACAGCCTGGCATTGGCCGGGCTTAAAACGGTCAGTGATGAAACCATCATGGCCGGTGTTAATAACCCGTCTAAATTATTACCAGCCGTTATTTTATTCAGTGGTGATGGCCAATACAGTCAGGGTGTCGATGGATCGGTGCAGACTGAAACACAGTTCTGGCAGATCTCTGTCATGGTTAAGCACGTTAACAATACAGCAACGCAAACCACAGCCAGTGAAGCCGGTAGTTTTATGACGCCGATACTTAACGCCCTGGTCGGTAATCAGATAAACGCCAATTTTGCACCACTAGAAATAGTAGAGCGTCCTGTTGCTAATTATTCAGAAGGGTTTGCAGAGTTCCCGGTCATCTTAAAAACCAGTTTTGATGTAGGGGCGGGGGCTTAACATGCATAGAGCAGAACAAAGCCTGCAGGCTATTAAAACAAACTTAACGGGGTTGACTGTTACCGGTGCTTCTATCCATCGAGCATTTGAAGAAATTCCAGCCGTGCCAGCCCTGGTATTAAAAATGGAGTCAGATGCCGTTATCGATTCAGCTTACGGGCAATTTAACCGGGCGCTAAGTTTTGCAGTCGATATACAGATCAAAAAAAGCGCCACAGCAGAAGCCACATTTAACCAGATTCGAGCAGAAGTGCACAAGGCACTGATGCTGGATATAACGCAGGGTTTAGCATTTATTGACAGAACAGAGCCGGTCATCGATGACGCACCCGCGCAAAAAGACCTGGAGCGCCCGATCATAGAACAGTCGATGCATTTCAGAGTTTATTATTCACATTCAACAAAAGATACCGAGGTATAAAACATGCCAACAGCAGAAAACGCAAAATTGCAATACGAGGCCGGACAATCAGTGACAGCGATGTCAGCATTGACTAATTCCGGTGATAATAAAACCTTTACCAGTGCGGCCAGTATCTGGTCAAAAAAATCTGGCTTTGAACCAGATATAAAACCAAACGGTCTGGCAACCGGTGGCGCTGTTATTCCGAATGCTGCTAATAATGCAGTTGATGTAGCTGGTTTAACCTGTTATCTGGCTGGCGTAAAAGCAACGGTCGCTGCAGCAGCTGCTGAAGCTATTACCCGTGCATCTACAAACGTTGCCAGTATCAGTGCTATTACCGTTACTTCTGCAGGTGCTATCGCTGTCGTAAAAGGCACCGATTCTGCTAGCACGGCATTTAGTGAAACGCGTGGTGCAGCCGGTGGGCCTCCTTTTATCGCTGTTGGGTCTATCGAAATTGCACAGGTACGCACCACCAGCAATGTTGCCGCCGCTATCACTGCAGCAGAAATCTACCAGGTCGTTGGACTGCATCAGGAGCGTTATGATTATCCGGTGTGGGATACAGAAACCGAAAGCGGTCAAATCACCTTTGCTGATTCGTTGCCTTTGATTCACACGGCCAGTGTACCAAAGATTGTATCGGCCTCTTTTGCAGAGCCTATATTCTCAGATGTGCAGCTATCCTCTGACTTTGTACCTGCGGAAACATCGCACAGCGTATCATCTACACAGGTTTATGGTTCCACAGTCGGTTCAAGTTCATCTAGTCTCGGTCAGGGTTCTTTCAATGCCCGTTTAAGTGATGGTGTTTCAGATGCACTGGTTAAAGAAAAAAATAACTTCCTCTGGTTCCGTTTCTATCCAGATCGTTACAAGACAAACTACATGCTGACACAGGGTAAGCTGGGTATTAGTCGTACCTTTCCAGCCGGTGACAGTATCCAGGCTGCCTGTACTATTTCTGCAGAAAAAGAAAGTTCAGACGTCGAGGTATAACTGATGGCCTTTGACCTCGCTCAATTCGAAAAAGCGAAGTTCAGCACCAGGCAGGAGGGCGTACAGCTCCCTGCTTTGGCTGCCTTTTTCGCCAAAGATGAAGAACCAGAGTGGACAGTGCGCGGTTTAACTCACGCAGAACTAGCAAAAGCCGAAGAATCCATCGTATCCAGTAAAGATATAGAGGCTCTGGTCACCGCATTAACCGGCCAATCCAAAGAAAAAGCCGATGCTATAACCGGTTTGCTAGGTGTTTCTGGTGATGACGTGCCGAAAGAAACCAAAAAGCGTATCGAGCATTTAGTCATGGGCTCGGTCGATCCGGTCATTGATTTACCAGTGGCCGTCAAGCTGGCTGATTGTTTCCCCATCGAATTCGGCATGTTAAGTAACAAAATAATGATCTTGACCGGACAGGGCAAACTGCAGGCAGAGGTAAAGCCGAAGCCCTCTGGAAAGTAAACGACATACAGGCAGCACTTAGCCTGGCGGATATAAAGCAGAATTATTTATATCAATCACGGCCGGACCTGTTTCCAGAGGGCCTGTTAACCGACACAGAAATACACCTCTGGTCGAAATATTACGAACAGAAAAACCGGAAATAAAACAACATGGCTGACCTTAAAAAAACCATAGACATTGTATTTGGAGCCGTCGATAACACCGGCAACGTCGTTAAAGGTGTCGGCAAAAACATCGATGCACTGGGAACCTCGGTTGGCAATATCGCTGGCCCGTTAGATTCTATTGCTAATTCTGTGCTGGCTGTGGATGCTGCTATTGTGGCTATGGGAGTGGCCATGGCGGGTATTGCTGTCAAAGAAGCGGCAGATTTTAAAACATCATTTAATGAAATCAGCACGCTATTCACCACCACCGGTGAAAATCTCGACCAGTTCAGTACCCAGATACAGGATTATGCAGGCGGATCAACCCAATCAATAGAAGACATCAATGCCGCGATTTATGCATCAATATCAGCCGGTGTTGATTATAAAGATTCACTAACGGTAGTTGCACAGGCCGAAAAACTTGCCGTTGCCGGAAAAGCAGGGCTCAGTGATACGCTGATTGCGCTGGTCTCTACGCTCAACAGTTACGGCGCAGAAATGAGTGATGCTGGAGGCTATTCAGACACGTTTTTCAAGATCGTCAAACAGGGCCAGACCACCATCCCTGAACTATCCAGTTCATTGTCTAAAGTCACGGGTATCGCCGCGAACTCAGGCGTATCATTTGAAGAGCTTGGAGCAGCGGTCGCATCATTGACAGGGTCTGGAATACGTACCAGTGAGTCCATCAGTGGAATAAAAGCGGCTCTCGGTAACATTTTAAAGCCGACAAAAGATGCCAGGGATGAAGCTGAACGCCTGGGTCTGCAATTTGATAGCGCTGCCATATCCAGTAAAGGATTTGGTGGATTTATCGAGGATATCAAAAATAAAACAGGTGGTTCTGTTGATTCAATGACAAAACTATTTGGCTCGGTAGAAGGGCTGAATGCAATTTTAACCCTGACCGGTAATGGAAACGCCAAATTTATTGAATCACTCGCTATTATGCAGAGTGAAGCTAATCTGTTGGATGAGGCATTCACGAAAATGTCTGAAAACCTCGACCTGGTCAGCCAGAACATGCAAAACAATCTACGCCTGGCATTTGTTGGGTTTGGTGCGAATATCTTGCCCCAATTCACCCAGGATGTAGAAGCAATCTCACAGGTATTTTCAGCCATCAGTTTTAGTTTTAACAGTACCGATGCCTTTGAAGAAGTTTATGCCGCGCTTAACGAATTGGGTTTTGATTTTGAACAGTTTGCGCTGGCAATTGCAGAGTCTTTGCCTGAGGCATTAAGCCTGGTTAATTTTTCTGGCGCGTTGGCTGCATGGTCTGGCGTGGGCGATCAGTTGAGTGGGCTGTTTGATGGTGTTGATGTCGCTACTCCAGAGGGTCTGTCAGAAGCTATTCAGAAAGTAGTTGATAGTGTTTCATCGCTGGGTACTGTTACCGAAGGCATGGCCAGCAACCTGGTTCCGTTTGTTAAAGAGATATTCAATGCGATTGATGCGTTTAATGGGTTGAGTGAAAAAGCAAAACTAACAACAGGTGAGACTCTGGGGCTAGGGAAGGTTGTTAATACTCTGTTACCAGTTTTAGATGGCATGAGTACGGCTATTACTACGCTGGGTGGTGGTCTTAGTTTGCTGGCAACTAAGGGTTTGGTTGACTCGGCGAAAGGGTTGACCGGGATTATTCCTCAATTTGATAGTGCTACTGTTAGTGCTGGTAAATTCGCCAAAGGCATGGGGATATTGTCATCCGGTGCAGTGGGCTGGGAGATAGGATCGCTAATCCATGACAATTTTGGCGAAGAAATACAAGATGGAATAGAAAGCGTTGTTGATTTTACCGAAAGCCTGTTCGGCCTGGGTGAGCAAAGTGAAGAATTTAAAACTGAATCAAAAAAACTCATCGACAGCTTTGCCGCAATAGGGGTTACGGTTAAAGAGTCTGATCTGGCGGTCAGTAATATCCAGGGTATGTGGGATATATATTACAACAGAATAAATGATGTAGAGCAGGGAAATAAAGATTTAGGAGAAAGTTTTAAAAAAGTCGATGAAGAAGCCGCTGAGCTGGCGCAATCCAATAAAGATCTGGAGTACGCCTCTGGCACCTATATAAATGGTGTAAAGCAAACAGCAGAGGCTATTGATGAAGTCACTAAAAGCACCGGTGAATTAGTCGCTATTAATAACACTGCGACAGATGATCAAGAGGAAGTCGCAAAGGCCATCAAGTACACGGCTGACCAGGCATTGAAACTGGAAATTGCACTGGCTGGATTTTCAACAGAGATCTATAAAGCAAGTATCGAGCTGGATATACAGCAAGCTAAAAACGAGCTTGAGTCGTATAGGCTCGCTATAGAATCAGTAACGGATTCAATTGTTGGTTCTCAATCACTTATGTCTGATTTGGTTGGTAGTCTGGCGTCAGGTTCAAATCTGGAATGGTTTGAGCGAGACCAGGTTATGCGCATTATTCGCGATGAAGCCGAGCTGAAAAAAGAGCAAATGAAACTGCAAAACGAACTGGTGCAGGCCGAGTTGGATAGTATAAAACTTAAAAATGACTATCTCAAAAGCGGAGGGGCCGCCATCAATATATCAGCCGCAGGGTTAGAGCCTGAAATTGAAGCGTTCATGTTTAAAATATTAGAAAAAATCCAGATACGCGCCACGGCAGAACAGGCCGCTTATTTAATAGGAGCCTAAAATGATTGGAATCAGCACGCCAACACTCGACCAGTCCGGGGAACTTATCCTGCACGAACTAGGTGACACCGCTATTAGTCAATATTCGCGCCGCATCAATGCCACTGCGACGCTAGATGGTGGGGTATCGGTAGAGGATAACGGGTTTACAGGCATAGATCGCCCAATCTCAATCGCGGTTAAATCGACAACCGCAATAATGTCCAGCCTTAAATACTTGCTGGAAAATTACACCACAGTAAACCTGTCAACCAGGGAAGGATTTAATACGGCAGTTATTAAAAAACTAAACGATATCGATGGGAAAATAACCCTCGAATGTGTGTTAAAAACATAATGAAATACACATTAACACTCACCGGAGCACCCGACGCCACCACAGACGTATTATTGCCTATATCCAGTTTCAGCCTGCGCCTGCGTGATAGCACAAAAGATAGTTATTTATCCTGTGTCGTGCCAAATGTCAGCGCTTATTCTGCATTAATCGCCGCCAGACCTAACGGCAATTTAATCCTGACCGGTGACTGGACCCTGATAACCTGCCCAATAACCGACATCAGAGAGCAAAAAGGCGCGCAAAGTTCCAGCATTACCCTGACCGGTTATGCCACCATATCGAATCCAGTACCCACCAGCCACACCGTCGAAACCGCGTTTTACACCAACAACGACCCAACTGGATCGTTCAGGATCAGAACACCAGTGATCCAGGCATTACCCGATGATACGCTGATATACCAGTCAGTCAGCAGAACCATTGAAAGCATATCGCTTAGTGTCAATGCCAACCAAACCCAGATGGAGCATAGCTGTGTGTAAAAATCAGTTACGAGTTGCAAGTAAAAACTTTCCACTTTCCACTTTCCACTGATCCTATGGCTAAATTTGAAATAGTGGGTGTAGGTGTAGAGGGAAATTACACCGTAAAAGAACACCTGGACGTTACCGGTATTGCATCCAGAATCACAACACTGGAAACCGAAAACACCAATCTGGCAGCGAGGAATGCAGAAATAGACGGCTGGTTGCCAGATCTTGAATCTGAACTGGAATCTGTATTACTGCAAATCGAAACCTATTCACTGCTGGATCCGCCAGACATTATCAATGCCAATAAACAAACTGCTTACAGCTTCACGCTGTCGCGCAGTATCGGCCTGGCCAATAACGAAAAAGCCAGCAACAATCTGCGCATAGCTGGTAACAACAAGACCATTCCGCAGCTACAAAAAATAATCGATGATCAGGCAATCGTACAAAACGCGGTTTGCATTGATGGCGCTGACACATTAACCGTTGGCCAACTGGTCGGCAGTATCGAACTGCACCGATTTGCAACACCCAAAACCAGCCCACAAAAAATACTAATCAGACCGGGTGACACAGCGCCATACAGCGCCGCCCGTGATGGCCTGCAAAGACACGCCATGGTCATGAGAGCATCAGAACTGTTTGTTAATGCAGCCCTGATGCCAACAGCGCAAGAAAATTTACCACGATACATTCCGGCCACAGTAACCGCTATCGACACCGATTTAAACACCATTAGTGCCAATCCCTACGAACAAAACAACAACCATCCGACTAGCTGGTGGGAAGGTGCAGTCATAACCCGTTTCCCAGACTCGTTTTATAACAATATCCCGGTCGTGTATTCAACCTGCGACGCTGCCGCTTTTACTGTTGGGGATAATGTTGTTGTTGAATATATTGCAGGGCAGCCTACTGTCGTTGGTTTTGTTGATAATCCGCAGCCCTGTGCTGGTGGTGATTTTCTCGCTGTTGCTGTGCCTGTAAATCTAATTGATACCTGCCGTTTTTGGTCGCCTGAAGCTTTTGAGGTTGACTGGGGTGGTGGTGCCTTTGTTTTATATGCTGGTGGATCTCTTGCCAGTTCTGTGCCTACGGGGAACGTGACAATTAGAGGGGCTTCTAATACTCGCGTAGCTTTTTATATTGGTTATCTATCTGTAGATATACAGCAGAGCAGTACTATAACAAACCTAAGTAGTGCTTTTAGAAATAACACAACAATGACAACGCTAGCGATTGCTGACACTAGCTCAGTAACTGATTTTAGTAGCTTGTGTGAGGGATGCACTTCTCTGTTATCATTTCCAACTCTAGACTATTCATCTGCATTAAAGTTATCTAGAGCATGGTATGGTTGTACAAGTATTACATCGTTTGGATCAATAAGCTTACCTATTGCCAATGATGCACTTACCTTGTATCAAGCATGGATGGGTTGCGTTAGCTTGCTATCTGTTGGGGATATAGACGCACCTCAAGCCATATCAATTAAAGAGGCATTTAATGGTTGTAGATCACTGCTATCAGTTGGAGTTCTTACAACGCCATTAGTGACTAACTTTAGCGGTTTGTTTTTTAATTGCAGGCATTTAAATTGTATTAGCGGAATAAATACTGTTAGTTTTACTGACACAAGTTTTATGTTTACTAATGCTGTGTTTTTAGTAAATCCGACCACTATAGAGATAACAGCGATAGTAACTGGAAGTATTTATGTAAATGCTAATCCGTGCCCATAAAAAACTGCTATAGTTTAGAGTGTCAACAAAGCGGGAATAAAAAGGAATGAAAAACACAATCAAGATGATGCTAATGCTGGTTATCCTGCTCGCAGGTTACACAGCACAAACAAACGCCAGCGGAGTATCATCGATACCAGGGCACGTCAAAAACCAGATAAAACAACAGGCAAAACAAAAATGGCCGAAAGACTACTCTATGCAAAAATACACCATAAAAAAGCAAGAAGCAGCTTATAAAAAAATATTGAAATACAGGGACAGCAAAGTACCGACCAACATAATCAATAACCTAACACGTAAAACTTTACGAGATTTTTCAATGACATTATCGATGGCGTTTGTGTGCATAGTTGAATTAATTCCTGTTAATCTCTGTTAGTGTGCAAAATCTAATACCTGCTGATTCTGCGATACTGTTAATTTCTTAACCCCGTTTTTATATTCGTGCCAGGGTACGGTTTTAAAAATTGCTTTGTGGTTAACCCATCTTGTAAACCTATTTTGATAACTGTCTTTTTTATCAAATGGCATGGCGTATGGGTCACACCCGTATTCGCGCAATATATTTACTCTGTGCAGGTCTTCGGCCTCTGTCGAGTGATAACCAATTAAGATATAAAAAGCCATCTGCCACGGTTTTAACCCAGCATCGATACATCTAGCGATCCCGCGATGGATTAGCTTTTCATGCCGCGGGTCATCCCATGCAAAATGAACCTGTTTTTTTGTGTTGTGCATATTGCTAAATTTTACGCTTGCTATGGCTTCAGCCTGTTCTGGCTTTAAGTTCCTGATGTTTAATCCCTGAGAAAAGTTAACTTTCAATTTGTATTTAACTATTTCATCAATTCTTAATGACCATTCTGGATTCCCAAAGAAATCATTATCTAAAAGTACAATAAAATTCGAATCTCTTTGTGTCCATATTTCGTCGATCGTGTTATTTGAAACTGGCTTTCCTTCTTTTTTTGGCACTACGCAAAATTTACATTTCAACCGGCAACCTCGCATAGTAAAACCGATACTGTGCGGGTAATTAAAAATAGAGTAGTCAGGCTGAATACATTCTATTTCTTGCGGTAGCTTCTTTTGCATGTCGTAACCAGTTCCACCAATAATCATCTTTTCAGGTATTAATCCTGATCCGTCAGAAAAATCAAAAACCTTCGAGGCGTATATTTTGCCATAATCATCAAGAAACAAAGGCGAGTAAATTTCTACTTCGTCACCTTGCTTTTTATGCCATGCACTAATTTTCATTAATGCTAAATTAGGCATATTTGTATTATCAACATCGTATATTCCAATTTTTCCAATTTTCATTTAAATCACTATTAAATTTTCAGGTATCCAAACAGACCACAAACCAAAAAATGTTTTATGCTCAATATGCAGCAAACCATTACTATCAATGCACCATTTACCAGTCGGTTTTAATTCCTTATAAATCGGAATAAATAACCCTTCTTGGTCTGCTAAATACTTTACTTTCATATTAATTTCACACTAACCAGCAGTTCCAGCGGAATCGCTTCGCTCTCTCGCTGAACATAAATCGTTAGTGTGCATAGTCAAAACATTGCCACTTGCCGCGTTTCTGCATCAAAACGCGCTTTTGCAGCGTTAAAATAATCTGTATCTATCTCGCAGCCTACAAAGTCACATCCGAAGTAATGAGCTGCTATAGCACTGCTTCCACTTCCTAGGTGGGTATCTAAAATTTTATGTTTCGGTTCGGCGTATCTATCAAGCAGCCATTTATATAGTTTTATCGGTTTTTGTGTTGGGTGAATTGTTCCTTCAATAGTTAGCGCCATTCTATTTAAAGTAAATTGTCGAGTTGGTTTATTAAAACTTGTCCAGGCAAGTTCTCCATCCGACATGGTTAAATCATTTTGTCCTTTGTACCAAAATACCCACCCTTTAATCGGGTATAGGTTTTTAATAAAATAATTGCCGCCCCATATTATTTGATTTTTACTAACCCGTATTAATTCATTAAAATATTCGCTACTTGGTGGCTCTGAATCCCATCCTTTAAAATCATGTTGTTTTCTAGTCCATTTGCTAGCGTGATATTTTCCACTTCCTTTTTTTCTACTGTCCTTTTTTTGCCCGTCGATACCAATACCATAAGGAGGATCAACAATGGCCAAATCAAAAGCGTCATCCGGCTGTGTTGCCATATATTCCATGCAATCAATATTCAGTAATTCTATTGTCATAATTTCTCTTTCATCGTTAAATGCAGCACTAACAAGCGCATAAAGTCAGATTCCGCTTCGCTCCACTGCTTATGCAAAATCGTTAACAAGCACTAGCCAGCTTGTGCAATTCATCAGCGGCAAGTTGAAAACCGGCGGCATGTTTATGTCCACCACCACCAAATAAAACGGCAATTTCAGACACGTCCTGTCCACCTTCTTCTGAACGCAAACTAAAGGTCCTGCCTTCTGCTGTATCCCAGTAACATGCCGCAAACGGTTCTTTCTCAGCCATAATATGACCCGCATCACTACTGAAAAAATAA
>Ga0233445_1001125_pt1 | contig 21724 bp, 37 predicted proteins | sample SI_124_October20_5_FD_182779 | JGI IMG/M metagenome (GOLD analysis project Ga0233445, IMG submission 182779) | Seawater microbial communities from Saanich Inlet, British Columbia, Canada - SI_124_October2016_100_MG | ecosystem: Environmental > Aquatic > Marine > Inlet | place: Canada: British...
TGCTCGGTTTCTCGACGAAGGGTGCGGCCGTCTCGGGCCGTGTGCCACTGAATGACCCGACCCTGATTCAGACGATTCTGTATCACCAGTCCCCCGGCACGGCCCCGATTGCGTTCGGCCAGTTCAAGCACGATCCGGGCTGGACGGGTACATGGGTCGACGTGCCGCTCAACGCCGACGGCACGATCCCCTGGTACAGCATTCAGGAGCGCGGCCGGCTCTACCCTCCGGCTGGGCTGTTCACGCCCGGCGACGGCTGGCAGATCACCGGCTACAACATCTACACGGGTCCGATCCGTGAGTTGCAGACGTTGGTCGAGGGCGTCATGTCCGACCCGTTCCAGGTTCCGGGCAAGCGGGCCTCGGGGACGCGGGTGTTGGTGGTCGCGCCGCTCCTGCAGAAACTGCTACCGCCGGGCATCACCGTTCAGCTCGTGGTCGAAGAGGGCGCGGATACGCTCGCGCTGCGCGACACCGTCGAGGCGGAGATCGTCGCATTCGTGCAGTCGATTCCGCCCGGTCAGCCGCTGTTCTTGTGGAAGCTCGGAGCCAAGCTCGAAAAGATCGAGGGGCTCAAAAACGTGAAGTTCGTCACCCCTGATGATGACGTCTACCCGTACAGCGAACGACACAAGTTGTACTGCCCGGCGTCTCTCGTGGAGGCTATCTAATGGACAGAGTACGATTCGAGTCGCAGGAACGCGCGGACCTGGACGACGTCGATGGGCTGCAGGATCTGGGCTACGAGTACGACCAGCGCACGCTTGGCGGTCTGCTTGGGTTCCAGGGATCCGAGGATCAGGACTACACCGGCGGCGTGCTTATGTCGCCCGTGCTCGACAACAGCGTTCCGGCGGCCGTGACCATTGGACCCGCGCTCTTCCTGACGTTGGAGCAGACGGCGACCAAGCGACCCGTTGCGGCCGTCGTGCAGTCGGCGGCGGGCACGGTGGACGTTGGCCTTGAACCTGCCACGCCGTGGCTGTGGTTCCGTCGGCAGGAGACCGCAAGCGATGCGGCTACGCGGCGCAAGTGGGATGGGGGCGAAGTAGCGTACTCCCCGACGACGCGCTACCGCGAAGAGTGTCAGTTCACGGCCTCGGTGCTCCGACCGACCGTCGCGCCAGGGGACGAGAAGTGGTACCCGTGGGCGAAGGTTACGGGCTGGGTCGGAGGGCTCCCCACCATCGTGCAACTCAGCGCCTGGGACGAGTTCCGAACCTCGTGGACGCCTGGAGCAAATGTGTGGTCGGTATCCGCGCCAGGCGGGCTCACGACGAGCACGTACTCTCTGCGACAGCTTCTGCTCACGATGCGAATCGCATTCTTGCGCATCATCGATACGACGATGGCGACGAACTGGGAAACGTCGCTCACCGTCCCGCCTCGCGGGCTCGTACAGATCGACGCGGCCTTGACGGCGCTCGAAGCCATCACGGCGCCGGCTGCGCGGTTGGCGGCCAAAGCCTCGGGACACTTCTACGTCACAGGCTCTACCGTGGTTCTGTCTCCCGGCGTGCAGGACGAGAACGTACAGGCAACCGGAACATGGATCGCGACGGGCAAATACAGGGTCAACCTGATCACTTCGATCCCTCGCACGTCCTGGCTGGAGAGGATCGTTGTCATGCCCGGAGACGACACCGATCACGCGCTGATGTTCCGTGGGGATCCGGTGTATGTGGGCGACAATTGCACCGCTATCGATGTCCGCATCATGGACGTGGTCACAGGCGCCTATGCCATCCCACCATCCACGAACTTCAGCGTGCTCGCGTTCTAACCCTCCGGACCGTCTAATCTTTTGTCACCTGTCCACTTTTTTGATACCCTGTCACCCGGAGGTGATAGGTGGCCGTTCCCGTTGCAGTTGCAGGTTCTGACGTCACGCATGCCTTCTCGGCCCTGCCGCAGTCGCCTGTTTTCGACGGTTCTGGCTCGCTCTGCGACCCGGGCCGCGCGATCGTTTCGTACACCTGGGCCATCATGGACAAGCCGGCGGGCTCCGCCGCGGTCCTGCTCAACGGCACGACGGCGACACCGACGCTGAGCGGCGCTGACCTCTGGGGCAACTTCCGCCTTTTCCTCGTGGTCGTCGATGACGCGGCCGACGTCTCCGAAGGCAATCCGCTTCTCGCGCCAGACAGCGCCTTCGTGCACGTGCGTGTCACGGGCGATCTGAGCGGGCTGGAGAAGCTCGCGGACGGCGAGCGCAACTACAATCCGAAGCGGAATGCGTACGCGCAGGAGATCGAAGACCTCTACGCGGACGCGGCGGCCCAGGACATCGCCGTGGGCCACGGCACGGCGGCGACCGGCGCGCAACTCGACACCCTGGTGGGCGGTAGCTCAGCCACTGGCCTACACACACACGCGGCGGCCGACGTGCCCACGGCCACGACGGCCGCAAAGGGGGTCATGCTACTCGCAGAGGCCCCCGTCGACCCGGCCAACCCCAGAGCGGTCACGCAGGACTACGGCGAAACCAACCTACGCGCCAACGGCACCATGCTCGCTTCGGGATATGCTCCCGGCAAGGTTGGAGCAAAGGACCTGACCGGAGGTTGCGCGGAGCCCCACGCGGTCAAGAGATTCTCCAAAGCCTGCACGGTCGAGACCGTCTACGGCACGATGTCGGACGGCGGGCTCAACGGTACGCCCACCGTCGTCAAGCTCTACGACTGCACCGAGGCCCAATACATCGCCGGCACAGTGGCCTCGGCTGGTACGCTCGTGGCAACACTCACGTTCACGCCTGCGACCAACCACACGCCGGCCTCGGCCAGTTCGACCGGCCTAACGCATGCGCTCGTGGCCGGGCGCATCCTCGCGGCCGTCGTCGACTCCGCCCCCACCGACGTGCGGGACATGGGGCATGAGTTGGACATCACCGTGACCTGGAAGAGGGCGTTCTGATGGCACCACGGACGGGAACACACACCTTCGCGGTGAACGCATTCGGAGCCCATCGGCACTACGAAATGTGGTTTGACTTCACCATGTTTCAGGCGGGCAACCCATTCTTGGTGCCGTTCCCGCTCACCACGGAAAAGTGGCGTCTGCTCGATGCCTACATCTACGTTCACCAGACTTTCGGGGGCGGAACAACGTCCAACTTCACCGCCAACATGGGCCTCAACTCTGTGGGTGCAACATCGCTCCTGCAGGGCAACAACGATCTCTTCGCCGCAACTGGTCTGGTGGGGCTGGCAAACGCAAACAAGGGGTCGCTATTCACGTCTCGCCAGACTCCGATCTGGGACACGTCGGACTCCATGAAGTTCACGGGCGCCATTACCGGCGACACCATCCCCAACCTAAGTCAAGGATCTGCGTCCCTGATGTTGCTCTACACCGAGCTGCGCATCCCAACGGCGCAGGAGGCTTGGGGATAATGGACTGGGGGGCCGGCGCACCTTCGAGCTTGCCGGGCGTTCCTGGCGGCACCCCCTACGACTGGGGCGCGGGAAGCCCTTCACCCGCATACCCGTGGACGGGCCCCTACACCAACACCGGCAGCGGTAGCCCCTTCGCCATCATCGGCGCCATCGTGGGCGAGGGATCGATCCTCCCCGACGAGGGCGGCGAGCTGGTCAGACTCATCGGCACCGGCTGGCCTACCCAGGGCCCCTATGCCGTGCGCCTGATCGATGCGGTCGGCGGCGTGTGGCCGGTCGATCGCGACTGCTACGGCGCCGTTATGGGCCAGGGCTCCGACATCTACTTGCAGCCCTCGGGCAGTGAGATCGTTTTCGCTTCTCCGCCCTGCCCCCCCGGCACGTACGACGTTCGGCTCCAGTGGGGCGAGGCTGACGAATACACGGCTGATGACGTGCTCGAAGTGGTCGTGCGCAACCGCGACGCACAAACATATCGCCTGCGCTCGCTCCTGCCGCCCCAGGACGGCACCCAGTCCCCCGGAGGCTACGCTACGGGCCCCGGCCGGCTCTTCGACGAGCCCGAGGCCGACGCGGAAGCCGAATTCCCCTCTGCGGCACTCCTGACGCTCCTGCACGTGTACGGTCAGACGCTGCAGGAAGAGCACGGCGTGCCGATGACGCGGCTCACGCAGGCCGTGCAGAAGAACGACACCACGATCAACGTGGAAAGCACGCTCGCCTTCCCCGACGCGGGGGCCTTCTACCTGGGCGTGTGGCGCTTCGTCTACACGTCCAAGACCAACTCGACGCTGATCGGTGCCGTCTCCGACGTGCAGCGGTTCGTCACTATCCCAGACGGGTCGGAGGTGGTGCTCGATGCTAGAGCCATTCTCCCGACTTGAGCAGGCATGGCGTGACACGCTGATCCACAAGGCTGAGGGCGACGCCTTCGACGCCCTGGCGGAGATGTTCAACCTGGCCCGGCCTTACAACTGGTCGGAAGCCCCCTGGCGCGAGGCCCTTCACGCCGTCGTGTACGGCCCCCGGGGCACACCCGGCAGCATGTTCGCCTTCCTCGATGCGGCTCTGCAGGAGTACCGCACAGAGGTAGCTGTCACCATCGACGCGGCAGCTCCGCAGACCATCACGTCGGCCGCCCCCTTCGACGGTTCACTCGTGGGTAAGCTCGTGCGCCTGGACGGCATTGCAGAGGGCCTGTACTGCACGGTCGGTCCGCACACGGCCACGGGCGGCGCCTCTACGACCCTGACGCTCTGCGAGTGGCCCTGTGGCTACTGGTACGGCGCCGACTGGGCAGGGCTCGACTGGCCGCCCGCGACGAGCACCGCGGCACTCACGGCGACGTTCCTGCCGTTCCAACTCCGCGAGCCCACCCCGGGCCCCGAGGTGGAGCCAAACGAACTACTCGCCTGCAAGCTGATCATCCTGCTCAGCGGCGGCGTGGCGAACGTGCCCCCAACGTACCTGCAGCCGGCGGGCGGCGGAGCGCGGCCCGTAGGCCAGCCGTTCGGCGGTCACGTAATGACCAGCGCGCTCACCCACGAGGGCGACCAAGTCAACGGGCCATTCCCGATCTACCTGATGGGCGACTCCCTGCTTGGAGTGCTCGAAACGCGACTCAAGACACTACTGGCCGCTGGTGTGCACCCCCGCACCATGCTCGGCGCATGAGGTAACGCATGGAAGACGCTCAGAGCTTCACGGACATCGGATGGTCGAGCAACAAGCTCGTGCTCCCGAACGACAGGCGCGACAAGAAGCACGCGATCGGATTCGCGACCAATAACGGCGCTCTCACCTTCGGGTGGACGCCGGACGGCGGCACGACGGTCTACCCGATCCAGGTGTGGGACGCGACCACGGCCGCGGACACGCACTACCACGACGATCGGGTGCCGCGCAACTGTCAGCTCGTGCTCGTGCGCGGTGCAGGCAACACGGTTACGGGGCACCACTATTCGGACGACCACAAGCTACGCAACAACAGCGGGGGGATCGGCTGATGGCGAGTCGCTCCGGATATGGCGGCGGTGGTGGTGGTGGTCTTACCGCAGTTCAGTCTGCCGTGCTCGCGTTGCTGTCGGAGTCTGGCGGGCAACTGTACTCGTCCGGCGACTTCATTGCGGGCGGCAGGCTTCAGGCTGGAGACGCTCAGCCAATCGTCCACACGCGGAAGGTTGGGGCCAACTACTACGTGTATGCCGAGTCAACAGCCATCACGGGCGCTCGTGTTGTGCAGTACGGAATGGGCCCCACTGTTGCCGATGCACTCGCCGCGCTAAATAACCGGCTCACGACTCCAACATCCGGAATCGTGTACTTCGATCAGGGCTGGAAGGTTCCCACGGGGAAGGTTGGCACGTTCGGCTCGGCGGGTGAGTTCGCGTTCGGCCACGATGGCGCGTCAGGCAACCTAGAGTTGGCTGGTTCAGGCGGCGCTCTCGACCTTGGGACGCTGGTCGCAAAGAACGCAGGGGTCTCTGTGGACCCGTCCGATCTTGCGACGAAGGCACAGACGGACACCAAGCTCGGCCTGCTGAAGAGTTGGACCGACTTCGCAAACCCGCCCATCGGCTACCTGCCGACTCTGGGGCCGGTCGGAGAGTCATTCAGCGCAACTCCAGGTGTCGGCGGTGTCGTGATTGCTGGTTCCGCAATCAACGTGTGGATGACTGTGAACGGCGCCAACTACGGTGCCCCGGGGTTCCTGATCCGGAGCAACACGAGAAACTACACTCTGGAAGCGGAGTTCGATTCGATCGCTGGGTACAGCAACGCAAACCTTCCCGCTGGCACCACGGCCAGCTTTGGAATCGTTCACACGATTGGGTCTCCCGTGGATCCGATGGCTGACCTGGTGTACCTCACTGCCCACTATGACCGTGACGCAAACACGTGGACCATTTATCAGGTGGTCCGCACCATCGGCGTAGCAACGGCCTCCGTGATCAGCACGATTGCCCTCGGCGTGATTGCGCCCGTGTCGTTCAAGTTCAAAATGCAACTCGGTCCCCTGGGCAACAAGATGTGGGCCGACGTGAGCACGGGTAGTGGGTACGGCGGCTATCAGGTGTTGAACGGTGACGTATGGAATCAGCACCGCGCGCGCCCGGACAGCGTTGATGTCGGCCCCAACTCAAGCGTCACCGCAACCGGGGCGCTACACACCTACGTGTTTGGTGGCGCCCCGATAACGGCCGATCCGACTGAGCGGCTCATCAAATGGGACGTGGCGGATGCGGAATGAGTAGCAAGGACCTGCGCAAGGGCGCTCGTGGGAATGCCGTGCGAGCGCTGCAGCAGGCACTGGTGGCGGCTGGTTACCCGCTCCCCGAACACGGCGTTGACGGCGACCTGGGCAACGAGACCTTCGCGGCCGCTGCGGCGTGGGTCTACGGGCAGGGGCCGCTGTGCTCATCGGGCGGTATCGCGGGTGGCGACGTCATCCCCGCCGCCGTAGTTGCGGCCATCGTGGACGGGCGCGACCATGCAACGGTGGCGTGCGGCATCAAGCGGGCCGGCGCGTGGGCGGGGCGCTCGGCGCTCGTCAAGCCGGGGAAGTACGCGGACCGAGCCGCAAAGCTCGGGCTCACCGACGTCTCCCTCTTCGTAACCGGGCTCGAAAACAAGAGTTTCAAGCTCCTGCGTCCCCAACGCGACATCATCAAGGCGATCTGCGAGTTCCAGGCGCGCGACATCGACGTACACCTGAGTACGTGGGTGCGGCCTGACCGGGCGTTCCTCGCGGCTCTCGCGGAGCAGCTCGTGCCGCTCTGCGACGGCGGCGTTGGGCTCGACCTGGACACCGAAGGCGCCTGGCGCACGCGCAGCCGCCACGACTGGGACGGGCTCGCGGTCTACCTCTTCGAGCAACTCGAAGAGCGCGGTTTCGCCGGCACCGGGGGGCCCGTCGGGGTCAACGACTACGCGAGCCTGCAGCCGTGCACGCGCCCGCTCATCGAGCTGGCCGACGTCATCCGGCCGCAGCTCTACAGCGTGGCGTACGTGAAGCACGGCCGGAACCGAGGCCCCGACGGCAAGGCGTGGACGACGCCAAGCAGCATCTACTGGCCGGGCAAGACGCAGCGGTACGGCATGCGAGAGGGGCTATGGGGCGGCGTACGCGAGGGCAAGCGGCTCGAAGCTGGGTTGGCCTCGTATAAGCAGCCCGTGCGCGGCTGGTCGACGAAGCGCGCCATGTTTGCGTGCTGGGACGCAGTCGAGAAGCTCGGCGCCGAGGCCGTGTGGTGGTGGTCGCTCTGGCACATGACCGGAGACATCGGGCGCGTGGTGAAGAAGCTCACGGCGAGAATCTCGCGGTGAGGGTGGCAATTTCCAGGGTGTCGCTAGGTTTCCGCGCTCCAATCCGGACATGCGAGCACGGCGGCCATACAGAGCGGACCGGAGGGGCCCCGTGTCGGATTCGGAAGTAAGAAAGCTGCATGATTGCGTGCAGAGCCTCAAAGAGGACGTCCAGGCCATCGCCCAGACGACCGGAGAGATCAAGCGGGCCCTCGTGGGCGACCCGCTCAACCTTGAGGCGGCGCCCGGCCTCATCACGCGGGTAACGAACGTCGAAAAACGCGAACACTGCGACGCGGACGTACGCCTCAAGGACTTGGAGCGCACGGAAAAGGGTCGATCGAAGTTGGCAACGCTGGTGCTCGCACTTGGCTTCACCGTCGCGGGTAGCCTGCTCACCGGGCTCACGCTGTGGGTCATCACTGGCTGAAAGGATCAACATGGGAACCCTCTCGATCATCCTCGTAATCACAGCCCTTTTCGGGACCGTGGCCTACTTCGCGGTCAGGCTCTGGAAGGCCAGCACAGATCCGAAGTGGCGCAAGGACACCCGGCAGGGCCGGCTCATCGTCATGGCCTCACCCGTCGTGCTCGGTGGCGTATTGGGGCTCATCTTTGGCAAAGGCGCGTGGTGGGCGCTCAGCGGCGGCGACTCGCTCCCGCTGTCGTTCGCGCTCCTTCTCGGGCTCGTGGGCGGTATGTGTGCGACGCAGATTCACCGGGCCGTGCGGGCGGTCTGGGGCAAGGCGGTGGAAGCGCTGCCGGTGGGGGGCGACGATGGCGAGTAAGGCGACGAGGCGGAAGCGGGCGATTCGGCGTGGTCGGGTGCGGCTGCTAGCTGCAGCCGACTTCTCAGCGTGGTTCGCCTGCGTGGGGGCCCTGGACAACATCGGTGGCCTGCGAGTCTGGCCCGAACCGAGGATAGGCCGGTGAGCGCGTTGTGGGCTGGCATCAAAGCCCGCTGGCGGTGGCTCCTGGTCATCGCGGCGCCCATCGTCGCGGCGGCCTTCTGGTACGCCTTCCGGCCTCGGACTCGGCGCGTGTCCGTTGCGCGCATGGCGGAGAAGCTCCACGAGTCGCAGGTCCGGAAGTGGGCGAAGCTGCGCCAGGTTGACCGCGAGGTAGAAGAAAAGCTCGTGGAGGTGACAAAGAAGTTCGAAGCGCGGACGGATGCGGCGGAGTTGAAGGCGGAGCGCGAGCGGCAACTTCTGCAGGGTACGCCCGAGTCTATGTGGCTATGGGTCGACGAGCGGACGCGCGAGCTGGGGTTGGAGCCGTGAGCAGGTACCAGGCGAGCACACGGCGGGACGGGTGGTGTCGCGGCTGGTCGGCCGAGTTGCACCACTCGGCCTTTGACAAGGGGTGGGCTCGCGGGCTCAAGGTAGGGTTCGTGCTCGGGGCCATTGCCGCCGCTCTGCTCGCGTTCACACCGCGCGCAGGAGCTGCGCCCCCCTGTGGCAAGAACAGCGGTCCCCAGCCCTGTGCGGAGTCGTCGTGGTTCTGCTTCTCGCCCGAGCGGGTGCGGCTGGACGGCCTTGCCGTCATCAAGCGCAAGAAGGATCTCGACATCTGCCTCGCGGAGAAGGATCGCTGCGTCGGGCATTCCATCTCTCTGATCAACAGGGAGCGCGAGAAACGGCGCATAGACGCCGACGCGGCGGCGGTCGACAAAGCGATCATGCTCCGGACTATCAAGGGGCTCGAAGCGGCCCAGGGCGACAGGGGCCACCCCACGTGGGTGGTGGTTACGGTTGCTGTGGGGGCGGTGGTGGTCGGTGGGGTCGTGGCGGGGCTGGCGGTGTACTACGGGCGGCCGTAGGCGGTCCTTACGTGTTCTCCTCGTCGGTTCCGATCCTGGTGGCCCCGGCGTCGCACAGGCGCCCGAAGAGCGCATCGCCACGAATCGTCTTGTGCGTATAGGGCATGTGCTCGCTGCATTGTTGGCAGAGCGGGAACCAGCCCATGTCTCCGGGGTGGTCGACGGCGTCTGATTCCACTGCGTCGTCTGCCTCGTCTACGGTAACAGGCGCGAATCGGCCGCCACCGGCTACGACGTGAGCCCACGCTACCATCGTATCGAGGGTTTGATCGGAGTAGCACAGGGCGCACTCGTCTACGTGTTTGTCGCCGCGTACCATCTCTGCGCGAAAGCGGTGTTCGGATCGACTCCACGGCGCGGGCAAGATCGGGCCGCTGATGTCGATCGGCCGGCTTCCCAGCAACTCAGTCGTGACGAACGCGAGCCGGTGGGCCGTGAGCGTTGCCGCAGTTGCATCAATAGGTAGTTCGCCGTCGCAGTGACCGATCGACGCGATGGCGGCATAGAACTTGGACACGTCGCGGTCAGTAGCCTCGAAGAGCATGGCGAAGGTGTATGCGGGCAGATTGAGCCTGTCGGCGGCTGCGCCCATGGCGCTACAGGCAACGACGAAGGCGCAGGCGCTCGCGAGCACGGGGTCAGGCACGCTCTGCAGTTCGTCAGCCGCGTTTGACGTCGTTTCGTCGTCGTCGGCGGCGGCCAGTTCGAAGAGGGTGTCAATCAGGTTGGGGTAGAGCATCGGGGCATTCTTGCATCGTGCCATGGCTAGTTGACCTCCTTGATGAAGAGACGCCCGAGCGCCTCCGCGATGGGATCGCACTCACCGAGCACGATGAAAGCGGCCGTGGTGTCCGTGCCAGGCACGCGCTCGCCCCCCGTGCCGAACGGCACCGGAGGGTGGGCGCCCTTGCGGGCCAACTCCACCGCACGGCTGAGCATGACGAAGGGCGTCACGGGCCCGTCGAGGCCGTCGGTGATGTCGTCGAAGGCGGCGGCGATGGCCTCGCGGCTCGTGTCTTTGTTGATGGTCTTGGGTAGTGGGCTCATGTTGCGATTCTCCATCGATTAGAAGTTGAAAGCGAATTGTGCGGGCTCGGGCGCGGCCTCCACGGCCGGCGTCATGCCGCACATCTCGCAGCGCACCGGAGCGCCGAGATCCTCCGCGAGGTGGGTCACGTCTTGGGCGGTCATGATGTGGGCGGGCTGGCCGGAGAGGCACCGGCCGGTGAAGGCGGCCGAGGCGCCTGCGCAGCGCACGGCGCCGCAGAACAGGCGGCCGTTGTCGCCCATGTAGAGCGCGGCAGGGTCGAGAACGGGGCGGGTGGCTGTAGTGGTCATGGCGCAGGTCTCCAGGTGTCTCAGTTGGCGCAGTCGTCGCAGAGCATGCGGTTGCCGGTCTCGTCGGTGGAAATGGGCCGGGGCTGCGAGTAGCAGCCGCAGTCGACGATGTAGGCGGTCTTGCCGCAGTCGTCACACGTGCGGTGTTCGCCGTCGGTGCCGCACTCGGGGCACGAGCCCTCGTCGTGCTCGGCCTGGTCGAAGGGGTCGAGGCAGTTGCAGGTTTCGCCCCAGCACCAGCACTCGGCGCCACCGGGGGCGATTTGCCAGCCGCCGTCCGCGATGAGGATGGCGGAGCCGTCGGAGAAGGCGTAGCGGGTGAGGCTGTGGTGCTCGTTGCGCTCGATGTCGGTGCTTGCGGCTGCGCACGTGTTCAAGAGGTTGAACCCACCGGAGTTTCCGGGTCGCTCCCAGCACTGCCCGTCGTTGTTGAAGAGGGCGGCGGTCTTGTCGGCGGTCGTTGCGGTCATCGTGTAGCCCCTTGCTGCCTCGCAGCGTGTTGTTTGACCCCTTTGGGGTCTTGACCCTAGCCGATTCCGCTCTTTTTTACATTGATTTGCATCAACTTTGTTAGCGTGCTGTTATCGCGGCGCTCGTGCTACGCTATCGGCCTGCGCTCTATGCGCCAAACGGAGGTTAGCATGGCAGAAAAGAAGCACCCGCTGGGGTGCCGAGTCACGGCCGCGGTACGTGACCAACTCGAAGACTACGCCGGCACAGCCGGCACCGGAGCATCTCGCGTGCTCGCAGACTGGGCGGGCCACGCGGCCGACGTTCGCGGAGCCCGATGGGACGGCGAGCCCTGGACCTGGATGCTGCGATGGTCGCAGACGGTACTACGGCGCAGCCTGGCGGAGATTCGGGGCCAACTCTCGCGCGCTGAGGCGTCGCTTATCGCAGACACGCTCAACGGCACGTTGATCAGTCCCGACGTCGGGAAGGCTCGGCTCGTGGCCGAGGTGTCCGACGGGTGCACGTTGAACGGGCTCGGGGCGAAGTGGACCGCGGACGGGCCCGCGCTCGTCGAGAAGCTCCAGGCCATGACCGAGGCCCAGGCCGGCGCGCTGGTCGTGTGGGCTGGGCTCTTCTGGGACCGCTCGACGCGCGAGCTGCAGAGCGAGGAGCACGACGCCCGGCTCTTTGCGATGCTAGGGGCGGCGTAGTTATCGACCGCTCAGCCGAGCCCCAACGCAGACCGCTCTTCTGCGCTCAGCTTGGCAAGCGCAGCGTCACGGATGGACGGGTACGAAGCCCGCACGGCGCCGCCTTCGTCGAGCAGCGCAACCGGCGTGCCGACGGGCGCCTCGACGTGGACGGCCACCGAATACTCGTGCTCGTGGCGCACGCTTACGGTCCAGTCGGCAGGTAACGGCACGTCGTCGCCGGTAAGTGTGGTGCTGAACACCCACGAACCGTCAAGCCAGTCGGGAGCGAAGTCGGCCCGGATGATGATACCGGGGCCGTCCTTCGAGCCGACGCGGAGCATGGCCGGCGGGCTGACCTCTTCCATTATGATGCCGTCGACGATGACGCAGTCGTCGCTGTGGCCGTAGATTCTCACGTGCATAGTTCCGCTCTCCTCGCGGCTCCCGCCGCTCTCTGTTGGCCCCCGGCCGGCGCTACGAACGCCGCCCCTTGTCGAGACTCCCTCCCGAGCCGGGGGACTGGCGGTCTTTCCCGCCCGTCTTCAAGCGCTTTGCCCCGGCCACCCGCCAGCGTTGCAAGCGCCAGCGGGTAGCCTTCGGGCGGGCGTTACCCGCATGGCGTCAAATAGGCCCGGTGCCGCCGAGCCCACGACCGAGCCCGCAGGCTCGGCGGTGCTGCGGCTGAGTAACGGTCCAGCGCGGTGCGCGCGGCCAACCAGGCCACACGGCGCCGGGGCCGCCCTCGCCGCAGAGCGCCCATCGGCCGAGGTTCAGGCCGAGGAGCGCGGTGAGAAGTAGGAGGAGGCGGAGCATCAGTAAGGAAGATCCTCGTTGCCTTCGTCCGGATCGGGACCGTCGGTCTCGTCCTCGCGCCAGTCGTCACCGGTTACGGTGGGCGACGAGTACTCCGTCGCCTGGTCCTGCGTGATCGGCTCCAGCCCGAACAGCGCCTCGGGCCGGTAGTAGATGGGGCCCTCGTCGGCCCGATCGACGCGGAGCATCGAGCGGTGCGCGATCTCTTCCACGTTGACGTAGCCGACCTCGACCCGGTGACCCATGATCTCCAGGCGGGCCCAGCCGCAGCTGCCGTCGAATGGGTGGTGTTGGCGCTTCTCCAGCGGGGCCTTGTCGGGGTGGATCTTGAAGTCGCCGCAGGCTTCGCCCGGCCCGGTGCAGGGCCAGTCCGGACCGTAACCCTCGCCCGATGTCCCGACGATCACGGGCGCATGCCGGCGACAGTCGCCAAAGTCACCGGTATGCTTTCGCCTCTCGGCCGGCCACTGGTTCCAATGGGTGCAGTTCTCGCAGGTCTTCGGTGTGTCGCTCATCCCTCCAACGCCTCCTGCTCTGTCGCGATGTCGTCGAACACGGTCGGCGCGACATCCATCACGAGCTGCAGCATCTCGCGGGCCATGGCCCGGATTTCCCACTGGGCGTGCTTGTCGAGGCGCAAGCGGAGGAAGTTGCGCAGGGCCCGGAAGTTCATGGTGACGTGGATGCTCGTGGGGCAAGCGTTCGGCAGGACAAAGCGGGCGTCTTGCTTCGGAATGCGAAACGCTCCGCAAAGTTCCCGATAGGTGCGCTCCACGTCGGCCAGCAGGTCGTTGTAGGTCTGCAGCGCGAGGCTGTTTTCGCGAATGGACTCTGGAACGATCCACTCCATGGCGCCCTTCGTCGGATCCACGTACCGCTGCGACTCCTGCGAGTAGCTCGCGATCCGGTGCCGCACGAGCTGGTGGGAACAAGCGCGCGAAATACCTTCGACCGCGAAGGTCACCGATGCGTGTTCGATGACCGAGTCGTGGCCGCGACGAATGCAGGACGCGATGAGCCTTCGCCCCGCATCGACACCTTTGGGCTCGCTCTTGTAGCAATTGCGAGCAGCCATCTCGATGACCTGCTCCGGATTCGCAGTGTGCGATACCAGCATCACCTTCACGGGTGACCTCCTTCTGTTGTTGATGAATCGTCTTCAGCCCCGCCGATCAGCTCCCACGGAGCTCCCGGGAACACCCGGGCCACGTACTCGGCGGGGGGCAACATGGCCTCGGGGTGCCAGGCGTCGTGCACGATGCCGGCCACGACGGGCACGGCGTGGTACTTCCAGCGGCTGGGGTAGTCGCGCAGCTCGACGTAGAGCACGCAGTCGGCGCCCGTCGCCTTGAGCACACAGTCAGCCAATTCCAGGCAGTCGCCTTCCCACTCGTCGAGGCTGCGCACGATGGAGCCGTGCCATGTTGGACCTGGGGCGACGAAGATCAGGGCGAGGTTGGGAGCGTCGGCCGGCGGCTTGACCCATGTTCCGACCCATGTGGGGGGCGCTTCTACATGGGTCGGGCTGCGTTCGGCTGCGTCAGTTGCGGGCGGTAGTGCGTCGCAGTGCGCCGGTTTGCGCTCTGGCGGGGCAGAGTTGGGAAATGAACATAATCTCGGCGTTTGCCTGGAATGTGCCGAAATTTCGCTCACTTCGAGTTGCCCTCCGATCCTTGACCCATGTTCCGACCCATGTGCTCCCGGATCTGCACGACCTCGGCCGCTCCAAGCATCAGGTCAGCGGACACCGGCATGGTCTGCCGGATAGTCGTTAGTTCAGCCCGCAGCGCTTCCACTTCTTCCCGCGCGTGGTTGCGTTCGTCGCGGAACCGATCCGACTCCCGAAGGTCGGATATGTGAAGATCGCGCAGCCCGTTGTACTCAGCGATGCGTAGTGTGACGTCGGCGGCGTGCTTCGCTTCCGCCTCCAGCGCCCGCTTGCGCCAGTAGTCGTAGGCGTCACAGAGGGCTCGGTTGTCCTCCGGCTCCGGGTAATCGAAGTCGAGGCACGTGCAACTGGCGTACCCCGACGGTACGTTCTCATCGCAGGTTGGGCACGGCCCCTTTCGGTGGAACAGAAGCGCAGTCCTTATGCGCTTCTCCGCTTTCCAGTCTGGTCTACTCATTCGATCCTCCGCTCTTCTTGCCCCGGATCTGCACTACCTCGGCAAGCTGCTTTGCCGCTCGGATCCGTTGGTCGGCCTGGGGCCTCGTGTAGATGTCCGTCGAGGCAAGCGAGGCATGCCGTAGATGCGCCTGGACAAGCGCGGCGGCAACGCCCCCGAGTTGGCCGAGCGTTGCGACCGTCTGCCGGAACACCTTCGCCGTCAGCCGCTCAAGACCGCAGGCTGTGGAGATCCGAGCCAGGGCGCCGGTAAGGCCGGCGGCGCTGCGCCATGGGCGCCGGGCATAGCCACCGCTGACGAGGTACTCGCCCGGAAGCCGGTCGGCAACCGACGGGGCCAGTTCATCGCACCACGTACGCGCGAGGTAGACCTCTTCGGGGTCTCGGCTGGTCTTCGTGCCAGGGATCGGATGGCCGTCCACGAGGTGCTGCGCCACCGTCCAGAGGCCGACGTCTTCGCGGTAGTCGAGCGCCAGATCGCCAACGCGGGCGGCGAGAAGCTCCGACGGGCGCGCTCCCGTGGCAAAGCCGAGCACAACGATCGGGTACCAGTCGGCCGCGACGTCTTTCGTGGCCTGGAGCACCCTGGGCACGTCTTGGGGTAGTAGGGCCACGTCGGCGCCCCCGCGTTTGGGGGCTCTTGGGGCCCGCACGCTCCGCGTAGGGTCGGGCAACTCGTACTCGGCGCAGGCGGCGCGTAGCATGGCCTGGAGTTGCCCCCAACGCCCCCGCACGGTGTTGGGCGCAAAGGCGATCACCTGCTCATCCATCCATATCTGGACGTCGGCAACGCGGATCTGGTCGACGCGGAGCGCGCCGAGCTGCGGCAGGATCTGCGTCTCGTAGATGCGGATCACGCGCGACTCGGTGGCGCTACCCAGCGTCCAATCCCCCCGCGCGATCTTTCGCGCGGCGTACCTTCCCGCGTATTCCGAAAGGGTCGGGCGTCTCGCCCGGTCGCCCTCGCGCGCCTCGGTTCTGAGGCGATGCGCTACCGCGAGGGCCTCGCTTACGCTGGTGTTCGTTTCCAGCGTCTGGGACCGCTCGCGTTGTCTGCCCGTTCGCTGGTCGACCACGGTCACTCGCACCTGGACCCGACCGTCTTCGAGGCGATACAGGCCCGGGTGTCTGGTCCATCGTTTCGCCTTTCTGCTTCCCATGGTCGTCTCTCCCCGTCGTGCTCGATACTCTGCGGCCGTGGGCCCAATCGTCAACCTCGGTCTCGATGTAGCGCCACGTCTGGCCGAGCTGGTACGCGGGAAGGCCGAGGCCGCGGACCCACCGCACCACGGTGCTCGTGCTCACGTCGAAGCGGACGGCGACGTCTTTGGTGGTGAGGTAGGTCATCGCCACTCTCCCCCGTCTCCAATCGACTCTCCGCTGAGGCTGTTGGACATCTGGCTTACACAACGGACTTGCCCGTAGACGTTGATCGTGACCGAGACGGGGCGGTACTCCAGGCGTTCGATGGTGCCCCCCCGAGCGAAGAACTCCGCCATCGCCTCGGGGGTGCACTCGGGCGCCCTGCCCTTCGAGGCCATATACTTGACGTAGCTGGCACGCGCTGGGGTCATGGGCTCGGATCCTCCGCACGGTCTCGCACTGGGTCGTAGGGCCTTGTGCGCTCCAACTCCGCCTTGAGTTTCTCCACGCCGTCTCGCAGCGGCGCTCGCATGTTGAAGAGCTGCGACGGCGGGGCCTCCCCGAGGCACTCCGCCGCGTACGCGGCATACCTGGCGCTCTTCTGCATGTCTTCGAGCGCAGGCCCCTTGAGCCCCATCCTCCAGTTGTATCTGATGATGCACCCGCGGCAGTAGTCGACGAAGCCCTTGGGCCCGAGGGCGGCGCGGATCGCTTTTATGCACTCGATGTCGCCGGCCGTGTAGTGGGCGGGCTGGTTGACGGGGTCGCTCATCGTTTCGACCTCCAAGACCTGGGGCGGTAGTAGTCGCGCAGCTCCTCGAAGACGAGGCCGAGGCCGAAGCCGACGAGAAGTAGGGTTGTGACGGGCCAGATCACAGCCAGGCAAAGTAGCCAGCCAGGCTCTTCGTCCAGCACGACGACAACGAAGCCGGCCAACACCAGGGCGGCGGCCAGGCCGATAAGGTAGGCGGTCAGCATGGGTTACCCCTTCACCACGATCATGGGTCCGAGCGGGCTACCAGCCGGCGGCGGCGGCGGGCTCGGGCGTTTCCTGTATCGGTGCTCGAAGCGCGCCGGCTTGACCTCTCCGGTACAGCTCAGCACGTGCTCCGACCATCGGCCGTGCACGGCAGCCTCGCAGAACGGGCACACGGTGTGCGCAAGCTCCGGCGGGGGCTCGTGGTCGGGCTCGGGCTCTGCGGCCACACGCAAGCGGTCCGTTGCCCCCCGAAAGAAGTCGTCCGCATCTCCGAGCGTTTCGGCCAGCGTCCGCGGTCGCGGCAGCGGCGCCGTGCCCATGGTGCCCCTCATCTCGTCGAGCGCCCGCTGTGCATCCGCTGCAGCGGATAGCATTGCGCTGTTGCTTGCCATCTACTCGCTCCCCCCGATCAGCTCCTGGTAGTCGAATTGAGCCCCGAGCGTGTCTATGATGGACACGTGCGGCCCCTCGAAGCGCTGCGGCTCGCCCAAGAACACGATCGCGTACTTCTCCACCGTCACGAAGTTGTTCGCGAAGCTGGACCCGAGGGCGGTAACGCGCCACAGCCCCGAACGGCCCGCATTGTCGACACCGTCGGTCGGGTGTTGTTCGATGAGGCCCCACAGCGCGAGCTTGGCGTAGTCGCCACCGCGCACGGGAGCCTTGCGCACGTCGACCCACTGCCCAGGGGACCGGCGGTCGTGCTTCTCCAGCCAGATCAGGAAACGGGACATCGTCGAGCCGATCGAGCGGCGGTAGCTCGCGACGCGCTGCGAGCAGTACGGGCAATCATCGTGGTTGGGCGCGTGCGCCACGATGTCGGGGAAGCGTTCGGCGGCGGTCATGAGGCCCTCCGTTTGTTGTAGACCCACACCGAGCCGCAGCCTTCGCAGGCGTCGCAGTTGGGGTCGTCGTCGCAGTCGCACGGGATGTTTTTGTACTTGTGCCTCGGGTTCCCGCGCCCTGATGGCACGATGTCGCCCGCGAATAGAACGAGTAGGCCGTCGACCTTGCGGGTGCTCATGTATCCACACTCACCCATCAGAGCCCCCGTCCCGTCGCAGCGACGAGCAGCCGGTCAACAATGAGGTAGGTCACCACCGCGGGCCCGACGCACGCGACGGCGGCGGCTTGCCCGAGTGGGTGGTGCAGGACGCGGCCGGCTACTTCCATCGCGGCGAAGAGGCAATCGATGCCAGAGCGCGCGGCTAGGATGGTGAGCTTGCTACGCATTGAGCGCCCCCTGCAGCCGCGCGAACAAGCTCTGCTCCACGTTCCCAGCGTCCACGACGGTCACCGCGAACGCTCCGCGCTTGCCCTTCCGCGCCTGGACGTAGGAAGAGCCCGTGTCCGCGCCCGTGGGCACAGCTCGCCACCACTCGCGGCGGATGACCTGCCGACGAACGTTGTAGGCGCTTACCACCAGGCCGAGCTGGTGGAGCCCGCGGAGAAACTCGGGGTTGCTGACGTGGCCTCGGCACCAATACCAGGCGGGTGCGTTGCCGGCCTCGAACTCGTGAAGTGGTTGCACTGTGGGGGCGGTGGTCATGATTGGCCCCCGGTTGCCTTCTCGGCGCGCCTTGCGTGCGCCTCTTCCATCGTCTGCGGAAACAAGCCCTCCCTATAGTGTGGCGGCCATGAGGGCGGCACCCGCTCCGCCTCCAACCCCTGCCACAGCCGCGCGAAGGTCTCTTGAATGACGCTGAGCAGTGCAACCGAGGTGTAGCCGTGCTCGTGGGCCTCGACGGGCTCACCGAAGGCTTCGGTGCACAGGTCGTGGACATCTGACTCGTTGGACCATTCGATTTGGTCGAGCGCGTCGAGCAGGCCGTAGCAATCGCCCACGTCGAATGCAGACAGCATCGCGGCGAGGCGGTCTGTCGCGTGCCCATCGACGTCGCCGTACTCGTCTGGCTTCGCGTCGTTCTGTATCTCCTCGATCCAGAACTCGACCATCTCCCGAGCCTCGTCCCCATCCCAGTTGCGCGCGATGCGGAACTTGGTGGCGAGGTAGTCGTAGCTCTCGTGCAGACCGATCTTCGCGAACCACCCGAACGGCTTGTAATCGCAGTGAAGCGCGTGCTGGTCCCCGAAGCTCACGTCCCCGCTGATCGTGATGCCGGTCGGGCCGGCGACGATGAGCGCGGACATGTTGCCCGTGCCAGGTTTGCGGAGCCAAAACGCCTTGATCTGGTCGGTGTCGATGACGACGGACAACTCGTGCTCGGAGAGCGTCTTGGTGAAGCGCTCGCGGGCGTCTTTGTACTTGGCGACGTTCATGCTGTGGCCCTCTTCCATTCGTCTCGTGGTTTGCACACCCGATCGGTCCCGCGCAGCACAAGCTCTCTGTCGCAGTGCTCGCAGGGAATGCCCTCGTTCACACCGTGCATGCACTCGGAAGGCCCGCCTGCGTGGGTCCAGGGCAGATAGTCGTGGGTGAGCACGCGGTAGCCGGCCTCGTGGCGGGCGGTCATCGCTGCGAGCTGCGCCCGCGTCTCAGCGTGCGCGACGCGCTCCGCTTCGTAGTCGCGAAGCAGTCTTGCCAACTCATCGGACGCGGGAGCGGAGTCATCGACACACGTGCACTCACCGAAGTCCTTGTCATGGCCCGAATGCCCGAGCACCGCAACACGGTGCACCGTGCACGTGTGCCACTTGTGACCGAGCATGCAGGCGGCATCGGAACGGGGACAGCGGCACCGTTTGACGGCGACGCCGTTGCAGATTGGGCAGCGCTCAGACATCGGTGGTCCCCCTTCCGGTCGTGCTCACGACCTTGAAGGCGGTGCGCCATACGTGCATGCTGGTTTTCCAGGTGTAGCCCCGGCGCAGGTAGAGCGAGTCCCACAGGTGGGCGAACGCAGCTCGCGCGGTCTCGAAGCGGGCCCGCGGGCCCTTGTCCTTGTTCGCCCCGAGCATGTGCGCTCCGAGCCAGGCGTCGCCGTCGCGCTCGATGCCCTCGGCTCGTGCATCCGCCTCGGTGATTGCCTGCAGCCGCTCGACGCGAACGTCTGCGACGCGGAGCCAGATGCGGGCGTTCTTCTTCGCCATGTGGATCGACGGCCGCCACGTGTGACCGTTCCAGCCCCAGTTGACGTTCCGGGTATCCAGGGCGAACGGTGGAGCGCCGCTGTGATCGATTGCCACCTTGTCGGCCCGGTAGCTGATGACGCACGGCTCGTCGAGCGAATAGCCGCCGTTGAAGAGGTGATCTGCCGGCGTCCAACACTCGCGGACATAGAGCAGGTCGCCACGGCGCCACGGGCCCGGGTGGTCGTGCCAGTTGCCGTGTTGGTCTTCGACGACCGGCCAGTCGACGCCGAGGGTATCCGACTCGCCAATGACGAAGCCTCGGCGCTCGCAGCGCACGGGCCGGCGGTCGACGGTTTGCCGACCGTCGAGGATGGCGCGGACCACGGAGTCGGCGCAGATGAGGGGACGCTCAGTCACGGGGCGCCTCCTCCAACTCGTGCGGCTTCTCTTCGTTCACGAACGCCGGCAGTTGGCCCTGGAGAGCTTGCATGCCGAGCTTCGTAAGCACGCCTCGCGCGGTCTCCACGACCTCGACACGGCCGCGCGAAACCATCTTGTCGACCTGCTCTTGTGTCTGCTCAAGCACGAAGGAGAGGTTGCTACTGGCCCAGCTCGCGAGCGTTCTGGACATGTCGCGGATCTTCGCCCTGGACATGCCCTTTGTCTTCGAGGCTTCCGCGTGGATCTCGTCCGCGAGCTTCGCCAACTCGCCAACGGTCTTGTCGGCGTACGCACGCATCCGGGCGCTGATAGACACCGGGCGCGGCGGCTGGTCGATGTACCCCTTTCCTTTGATGAAACGCAGCGTGCACGGCTGTCCCGGGCACACGTTCATCGTGCCGATTGCCTCGACGAACTGTGACCAGCTCAGGAACACTTCGATCTCAGTTCCGGTCGGGTTGTACTTCTCTTCTCCGTAAGATTCGACCACTTCCGCCGTGCACACCTTCAAGGAAACGAAGTGTTGGTGTACCAACTCCGACCCGAACAGCCGCGTGTTGCCCTGTATCCGGTGCAGGCTCAGGAGCCCGAAGGATGGGTGCTGTTGTCTGTCCGTTGCCTTGCTCACGCCTGCCTCCTGATCCGCTCCAACTCCGACTCAGCCGGTGCACTCATCGCCCGCACCTTCGCCAGCCACTGGTCATCGCTATCCGGCCGCACCACGAGCACGCCGAGCGCCTCGGCCTTGCGCGTCATGCTCTCGGTCCCGCGGCCACCCTCGAAGGCGAGCACCACGTCGGGCTGGCCGTGCTGCAACATCGAACCGTTGCGCATGGGGCCAGCGGCGGGGCCGTGGACCTGCCAGTTTGCCGGGAAGGTCCAGAGCGGCGTCTTGGTGCCCTTGGCCCACGCAGCGGCGAAGGCATCGGCGCCGTTGGCTCCGCCCTCGATAACGACGTCTGGGCACAGAGCGTTGAGCGCGTCGAAAACGGTTTGGCGGGCGTAGTAGTTGCGGCCGCCGCAAATGAGTGCTTTCACGTAACCCCCCGTACCTAGAAAGGAATATCGTCGTCGTTGAACTCGGTACCGGGGGCGCCGGCCGGAGGCTGCTGGGCCGGAGCCCCGCCGCCGTAGCCGGGGCCTCGGCTGGGCTGTGCGCCGCCGTAGCCCCCACCGCCACCCTGG
>Ga0233445_1001126_pt1 | contig 21719 bp, 22 predicted proteins | sample SI_124_October20_5_FD_182779 | JGI IMG/M metagenome (GOLD analysis project Ga0233445, IMG submission 182779) | Seawater microbial communities from Saanich Inlet, British Columbia, Canada - SI_124_October2016_100_MG | ecosystem: Environmental > Aquatic > Marine > Inlet | place: Canada: British...
GACGAAAAATGACAGCATGATTGCCTGTCTCAGTTACAAAAGCTTCAACCACCTGCTCAGCAACACGTTTACTTTGTCCATAAGGGTTATCTTGTTCAGCTTGAATGGACGATGCCAGAATCAAAGGGATATTGCGTCCAGTGGCACGAATAGCTTCGCATAATATACGAGTCAAATCCGTATTAACTATGGCAAAGTCCGCATTATCTATAGGGCGATTCTCACCTGCCAGATGTACTATGGCATCAGACTGATCCACTAGAGTAGTAAGGTTATCAACACCATCACCACGACCGAATAAGAAGACCTCAGTGTCCGCCCACTCTTCTAGGCGAACAACAAGGTTCTTGCCAATAAAGCCGTGTGCGCCTGTAACTAAAACACGCATCGATTGCTCTTTATTCATAGGGTAGTTTATTCCTCAGCCTGTACATCTTCACCACGCGTAATGGCCCGCATAAATCGAAGTTTCATCAATAACATCTTCATTCCATCTACATCGAGTTGATTGGTATTGTGTGAGTTGTAATCTACTGATTCAGAGATTTGTATTTCACCTTGCTCAAAAAATTTATCATAATTCAAGTCACGCAAATCAGGTGGCACACGATAATAGTCTCCCAAGTCTTGGGCCGCCACCATTTCCTCACGGCTTAACAGTGCCTCAAACAGCTTTTCACCATGACGTGTACCAATGACTCGCACTTCATGGTCAGGCACACTTAGTAAGTCAGTCAGAGCTTGAGCCAAAACCTCTATCGTCACTGCAGGCGATTTTTGCACAAAAATATCTCCCGGCAAACCATGCTCAAAAGCATAGAGTACCAAGTCCACCGCATCATCCAGCGTCATCATAAAACGCGTCATAGCTGGATCAGTGACTGTGAGGGTCTTCCCGGCACGAATCTGATCCACAAACAGAGGAATGACCGAACCACGCGATGCCATTACATTACCGTAGCGGGTCACGCAAATCGTCGTTTCACTACTCTGTCGGGACTTTGCCACCACCACTTTTTCCATCATTGCCTTGCTAATCCCCATAGCGTTGATGGGATAGACTGCTTTATCTGTACTTAAACAAATCACACGCTCAACACCAAGTGCAATAGCCTCTTCTAGCACATTTTCAGTGCCCAACACATTGGTATTGACTGCTTGTAAAGGATAAAACTCACAAGACGGTACTTGCTTAAGTGCTGCTGCATGAAACACATAATCCGCTCCGCGCACTGCTGTGCGCACACTACCCACATCACGCACATCACCGATATAAAACTTTAACTTCGGATTATTGTATTTCTTACGCATGTCATCCTGTTTTTTCTCATCACGACTAAAAATACGAATTTCCGCAATGTCAGAATCCAGAAAACGGCGCAAAACAGCATTCCCAAAAGAACCGGTTCCACCCGTAATTAATAAAATTTTATTTTCAAACATCAATAGCCTTTTTTTGTTGTGGCCTAAACGAAGCTAAAAAACCAAACGTCTCATCCGCGCAGCGCTGCCATGAATATTGCTGAGCACACTCATAACTCGCTCGAGCCAGTTCTGTACGCAATAATGGCGTCTCAATCAGCTCGCGCATAGCATGTGCAATACTCTCAGGCTGTTCCGGTGAAAAATAGACTCCTGCCTCACCCAACACTTCAGGCATGGGTCCCTTATTGGAGCAGGCAATCGGCAAACCAGACGCCATGGTTTCAAGCAAGATATTAGGCATATTTTCACAACTAGAGGCAAACACGCCTAAATCTGCTTCTGCATAACGGTAATGCAATTCATTAAAAGGAATAGAGCCATGATAATACACCCAGCTCTGATCAGCATCCACTCGGTCAATCGCAGCATTCAGGCGACGTAAAGCAGGTGGGTAAGCCGGTCCGACCAGATCCAACACAATCGACATGCCTAATTTACGCAAAGCAGCCACTGCATCAACCACATGCCATTGATGCTTATATTGATCAATAATTGATACATACAATATACGGTACGGTTGAGCATCATCATAATCAGCGATGGGACGCTGCAGTTTAGGTTCCTTATAAAAACGAGTATTCAATCCATGTGGAATAATACGAGTCTTACCTTGCAACTTTCCAATAAATCCTAACACCACATTACGTGCATATTGAGTTAAGAAGATCACACCATCTGCTTTTTTAAATGAGGCCGACTGTATAAAACGTAGTAATAACAATTTAAGTGTAAACAGCGTCCAACCATAACGCCGTAACTCATTGGTCTCAAATGGTAGCAAATTCTGACTCATAGTGACCACAGGATAAAAATCACCAGCATAGCTACCTCCCGGTACAAACAACAGATCACAACCTTCATCACGAGCGGCTTGCGCCAAACGGAATCTCTGCCAAAATGTACGCTTTAACAAACCTTTATCCAGCATTGATGGAGTTTTTTTATCTAACCAAGAGCGATTACAACACATATTCAAAGTTGACTTACTACCCCAAATTACAATACGTTCAATACCATGCTTCAGAGGTTGTTCAACACGTAACAACTCAAGCAAGTGCGTAACGCCACCACCACCACGCAAATTAGTAGCATCTATGCCAATAGTTAATGGTCTGAACTCAGTCACCAATCATGCCTTATTTGATTTTTGTCGTAGGCCACAAACATTAAAAAGTAACTCCATATTCCTTCCTCCATAACTCAAACAATACCAAAGAAAATAAACGCTCGCTATTGCTGCGGCCTTTGTCTTGACCTCTTAACAAGCCATCCACCACACCTGCATCAAAACTACATTGTGAGTCACGTAAGACTTGGGCAAATAGCTCCCTAACTGCCCCACCTTTCAGCCACTCAGTCAAAGGTATTGAGAACCCCTGTTTTCGATGGCGGTCAAATTCGGGCGGCAGTATGCGGGAGGTGAGACTTTTGAGCAATATCTTCTTTTCTGTCTGTGTAGCTTTTAACCGTGAAGGCACTTTATTAAAGGCAAACTCGATCAGATGATAGTCCAGCAATGGTGAACGCATTTCCAGCGAGTTCAACATACTGGCACGGTCTACCTTAACCAAAATGTCTTCAGTCAAATAGTTGGAAAAATCCATACGGGTCGCACGCTGTAGCAGATCAGTATGTAATGGAATCCAGCTGTGTAGCAACGCTTCTGCCTCCTGCCCCCGACCTGGGTAAGCGGCAAGCAGTCGCCTACGGGTTGTTGCATCGAAGTGCAATACCAGAGGTAAGCCGTTACCCAGATCAACATTTAACCCTTGCAACCAATTACGACCTTTTACACCAACCGGCAACAGTTTTTCAGCCCCTAGGGCAACACCATTTCGCAAGGGGCGAGGAATCACACCGAGTTGTTTTTGTATTCGCTGCAAACGACTGTAATGCCCGTAACCGCCAAACAGCTCATCACCTCCATCGCCTCCTAGAGCCACAGTACAGTGCTGGCGTACCAACTTACTGACCAAAAAGGTTGGAATTACTGATGAATCCACTATTGGCTCATCGAATTGTCGGGCTAGGCTCGGTAGTAGGTCTGCAGCAATTGGCTCAGCCATCAGTTCAGTATGCTGAGTACCAAAATGACGAGCGATTAAACGGGCGTGCTCAGTCTCATCAAGTTTACCATGGCCTGGAAAGCCAATGGTAAAGGTCTGTACTTGGCTGGAGCTCCGCACCGCCATGGCTGTTACCAAACTAGAATCAACCCCGCCACTTAGCAGGACACCAACCGGAACATCTGCCACCATCTGCCGGCTGACAGCGTTCTCCAATAGAGTCTCCAGTTCATTTAGCAGCGCACCCTCATCCATCACGTCAGAGTTTTCTGCATACTCCGGCAATTGCCAATAACGCCAAACGTTAGTGGAACCTTGACGCATATCAAACAGCATAGCGTGGGCCGCTGGAAGTTTGTTATAGCCTTGAAGTATGCAACGATTGCCTGGAACAAACCCAATTGCCAGGTAGCAGTCCAACGCTTCGAAGGCAACCTTCCTTGGCAATGCAGGGTTTGCCATCAACGCTTTAAGCTCTGAGGCAAAGTAAAGAGTGCCACCATCTAGGTGATAGAATAACGGTTTTTCACCAGCACGATCCCGTGCCAAAAAAAGCTGCTGCTTCGGTTCATCATAGAGAGCAAAAGTAAACATCCCGTTTAAATGGGAGAGGCAGCCGGTGCCCCACTGAGCATAGCAAGCTAATAACACTTCGGTGTCACTATGCGATTGAAAAGAGTGACCTAGCCACACAAGCTCATTTCGCAGTTCGGCAAAATTGTAAATTTCTCCATTGAAGACAATGGATAAACCCAACGCAGACAGATGCATTGGCTGATGCCCTGACGGTGAGAGATCGAGAATCGACAATCGGCGATGAGCCAATCCGACACGACCATCCTCAGACCACCACTCGCCGATATCATCAGGGCCACGGTGGGCCATTGCGTCACGACCAACAGCCAACCATTCACGCTTGTGAGAGGCAATAACAGACGCCGTTCCTACAATGCCGCACATAATATATCGTACTCTGAAAACTTAAAAATTAGGCGTATGACCAACAATCTGCTTAATACGCAGGATTAACCGGTCACAGATCTTCTCACCAAGCAGTATCAACGCCCATTTATAAAGATAATAATAGGAAGTACAACCCATGCCAACTTCGACTTCCAAGCGTTTGGCATAAGCCAAAAATGATCGAATACCACGTTTACGTTGAATCGATAGGAATGGATAGGAGTATTTAGAAAGATCGGTACGAATCCGCTTGGTTAGCTCTGTACCATGTTGCTTATCCAAATAGCCGGACACTTCAAAGTAAGCCTTTGTAAAGTTAATCGAATTATCATGTGAGACAGTACCTGGGGTAAAACGACTCTTTTCCGCCTCCGATACCCCAAACATCGGTTGGTCCAGTTTAAATGATTGAACCGCATGAGTTATAGGGATATCACAATAGATAGCGTCATACTGCAAACAGACTTGGGACATTAAATAGACTTGATAAAGTAGCGTCCCATCTAAATCAGTGGTTGAGTGTTTTAGAGCTTCCTCTCTAGAAATCGTAAAACCACAGAGAGAGACACTTCGCTTAAACAACCACGCCACAGTCGCTTCCCCATGATTTAGAGCCTTGCTACTCGGTAAATAGCGAAAATATTCTGTTTGTCCATCATCATGCATTGTTAAATAGGTACGTAGTATATATTTTTTATCTCTATTAATTTTAATAAACGCAATAAAATTATCCAGCGCATCACCCACAAACAGGTCATCATCACCCATAAACATAACATACTCACCATGAGCACATTCAACCAAACGCCGGATATTTCCATCGAAACCAAGATTATATTCATTTTCAAAATAGTGTACAGAGAGGTCAGATGAATTAATAAAATCTTCAATGACAGCTCTAACTTCTACTCTCTTGGGAGCTAAATCTTCGCAGATAACTACTTCAATATCACTTATATTGCAATCAATTGTTTGCAATAGCTCAGCTAACTGCTTTGGACGGTTATAGCTCGGTATACAAATAGAGAGAATGGGTGAATTAAAAATCATCAAAAGTTATGTTGTTAGTGGATAGAGTAGAGGCTATTTTTAAAATCAAATATCTTATTACATCCATGACACTTTATTTCATCACCTGATATTTCCATCATCTCTTCATGAAAACAACTGGGGCAGCGTAAAAGCGGAATAATATCAATTTTTAAATTTCTTGATTTTTGGGAAAATATACTTTGAATCATAGCTAACCATGTTTTACGAATTTTTCCCTTTATACTCAACTTGTGTACTGGTGCTGATTTCACATTAGAAATTAGCGGCTCCCACGTTGCATCAACGTCAGGATTAATCACTGTAAACTTTATCTCATCATGCCAAAAATAGCGCATATGAAATTCTTCAGCATGCTGAGGTATAGTTTCAGTGGTTATAATTTTCTTAACTCTTTTTTCATACAGATCCACTAAATCGTTATCATTGATCCAATTACTTTTTTTCTGAATTATCAATTGATCATCACGAACTGTTACTTCAAGCCGGTGATCTTTGTAGGGGTTTATCCGCTCCATAAAGGCATCAGGCGTTTCAATATAACCAGCTTTAGCCACTCTCTGTAACTCACTCAAAAATTTTTCAGGGTGTGGCGAGTGCTCTAAAACATGTGCAGCGATAACATAATCAAACACTTTGTCTTTAAAAGGTAAGTTTTCTCCAAAGGACAAAACAGTGGGTCTATCAGACACTAATGGTTCCCAGTGCCTTTCTCTTGTCTCTTTATAAGCATCTAAGAGTACATTTGAGCGAGGGTAAGGGTTTCCACCAGATCCAACTTCTAACACTAGAGCACTTGATGAAATCATTTTTCCAACAAGTATTCTACGCATTGACCACATAATTTTATGAAAAAAGATACTCATAACTAATTACTACTTATAGCCTCAACAAAAAGTGAAATATCAGGATAAACATCTAAAAAGTCAATATCAGGCACCCTTCCTTGCTGATATTGGCAACGAGTAACACCAGAAAACCCTACATCTTCCAATACATTCTTAATTAACTCAAAATCATACATATATTTATGTCGAGCCAAGTAACTACCTTTCCCTTCTACAAAGAAATAATCATCAAGCATTTCATCCTTTTTTCCTTGATTATAAAGAGACAATGCATATGAAAGGTCAGGAATCGATATTCTAATCACACCACCAGGCTTCAAGGCATTCAGGCAATCACTAAGTAGATTAGCCGCATCATCTTTAAATAAATGTTCAAAAAAATGAGACGAATAGATAAAATCTATACTATTATTATGAAGCGGTAAACCAAACGCTAGATCATGATAGAGAAAGCGGTTGTTTTCCAGGATATCACAATACTCATTTAAGCTATAGTATTGTTGTGAACCCGATAGCTTGTAAACTATCTTATGTACGAATTTCGGCCAAGGCGCCAGCATGGCATTCAAACTACCATCAACATTTAACCAACCTTTACAAACTCGCAAACCACATCCGAGGTTTACCTTTATTAACCCATCGTGTTCATCAATATCAGGGTAAACTTTATGATTTCTCTTGATATTACCAACAACACTAATTGTTATATCTATAAATTTCCGTAGAAAACTCATTACTACCTCTATTATTTCTCTCTAGGGGTCAACAAACTCCAAAACTCTTAACATACGAGCCTGGATATCATGACCATCATTTATGACACGTTGATTCCCATTTAATGCAACTGTATTTCTAAGTACCTCATCACTGGAGTATCTTCCAATTTTCTGAATCATTTCATCTTTATTTTTAAAAAAATCAGCTTCAATCCCAGCCTTATAAATTGATGCTAAATCATCTGAATATTCAGATAAAAGCATTGTACCTATTGCTGGAATCTCAAAACACCTTCTTGTATAAGTATCGCGATTTAGTTTTGAAAAAAAGCATAGCGCTATTTTTGCACTACAGATTACTTTGTTATATTCATCATTCCATACTAAACGTACAGGTGACAAATGTTTTAGTTCTTTTGACTCTTTTAACAAATGATCCCATTCATTGGGAGGCCCAAATAACCCTAGATTATAACCACTTTTACAAATTTCTTCTAAATATTCTAGGCGCCCATCATCTTCATAATGCCCTACAAAAACAACATCATATTTAAAGTCAACAGAACCAGTTTCAATCGGCTTATCCTTCTCAGGAATAAACCAAGGCATCAGCAACTCAACCTGTTTAGCACCAACCGTATAAAACTCATCTATATTATGTTTACGATAGGCAAACATAATATCATAATATGGCACAGCAGATAGAAATTGACGCCATAACCAAGGGGGGTGCCCTTTAGAAAAAGGATCATCATTATTGTAACCGAACAGCGTACACTCTGGCAGGGCCTTCTTGAGCTTTTGAATAGCATTTGATTTAATATGGGTACCACGATAGATAAAGATTATCTTTGGATAAAATACAACTGCTTGCCTCAATAAATCCTTGTTAATTTTATTGATAACGCTCCCAATTAAAAATTTATTTTGCGCCTTTAGCAAGATTTTAACCAGCTTATTATTACTATCAAAATAGTTCTGCCAATAAAAAGTTCGCACCTCGTGCCCCAGCTTCAGGAACGCATTAGCAACAGCTACTTCATGGATATCTGAATGACCATCACCAACCACCAATATTTTCATATTTACACCTTCAACCACTCTTCCGGTAGCAGCCCCTCAAACCCCCACCACATCTTGCCTTGACGTAACTCAAATCCGGGAGCGATCACCTGTTTATCAGAATTGGCTGCCAGCCAAGCACCCCACCAGCTAAAAGTACTATTGGCGATGATAAAATGTTGACATTGAGTCATTAACCACAGATCGGCATACGCGTTTTTGTCCCCTTGGTTGTTTGTTACCAGCGTTACTCGGTCATCTGGTAGTGGAATTCTAGCTAATGCAGCAGCGGGTTGGTCAGAGAATATAAAATAGTGTGCTGCGGGCACCATACGCTCCATCATTACTACAGCACGACTGTAGTAATCGCCAGTAATGTTGTTAATTCCAGTTTCATCGGGCTCGTCAAAATAACGTACGTGTACCGCCACCGCTATACCTTCGCGTATATGCTTCACCATAGCTAGATTTATGAAATCAGTCGGCGGCTTTATTTTCAGATCTTGACGAATGATGTCTTCCACATCTTTAAAGTAATCTTCACTTTGCCAATAGCCCTCCAGATAGACCGTACCTTGCAGCTTGACCTGCAATAGGCGTGGATCAAAATCGACATTATTTTGCACCAGATAACCGCGTTTCGAAAATGGCAGACACTGATTCCAGTGACGCTTAAGATAGCGCCGCAGTCTCTGAAATGGCTCCAACCGTTCTGCAGGCGTAGTCTTACGGCAGGGTATATTGAAATGATCAAGCTGGTATCCACGTTGATAAACAGCATCATAGGAAAATCCACTGATATCATCGAGCACTAATTCGGCGTTATTAACTAAGGCCAAACGGCGAGCAGCAGCGTAGCTGAAGAGTTGATTTCCAAGACCACCTAAGATGCGGGGAATCAGCTTAGGGTTCGGCATCAATACAGCACTGCTTTACAGACATGAGAAATCCAACAACTCGAAATACAGGAAGCAATCCAAGCCCAGCTACTGCATCAGCATTCCAGCCCGCTGAGACGAGCATTTTGTTACAGAAACAAGGTATACCAACCATAAACAGTGTACATTTTGATACGAATAAAATAGTCATAATCAGCATGCAACCAATTTTAAACAGACAGTAAAATTAATTGTATATATAGGCGCAGTATCATTTTCCACCAAATCTTTGGCTATTAACTATTTTACAATAAGCATTAATTATATATATGATCGGAAATAGCAATAACTGCACGACCTTTTCTAAAACATTACTCAATGCACCGTAAGAAATTATTCTTTGATAGTGATAAAATATATCGTCAAAAAAAACATTAATAATACTCCCAGAAAAATACCTCTTCTTAGTCAACCTTGCATCAGAATCACCGCCGGCGCAGTCATCATGAATTCGTTTATATAAAAACACATCTGAACCACCTACAATATCAATATCCTCAAGAATCCTGTATAAAAACATCATGTCGGCACCAGATTTATTTTCATTTAATATACTTAAGACATCAGTAGTAATAAATTTACTTGGATATATACCGTAAATAGGATTGGCTTTTCCCAAGAAGTCTGGCTCATAAAAATATTTCAATCTACGAAAAAATTTTAATCCTGAAAAACTAAATTTACGACCATTTGCAGCATGATTCATATTATTTTTACTGCAATCTATAGTTTGCACCATACCGTATGCAAGGCATTGACCAGAAACTGAAATTGGCAAAAGCATCTCTATCCAGTTTTTATCCCAAACATCATCTGCCGCCGCCCACATAAAATAGTCGGCCACTGCTTCATCAAATATAAATTTAAAATTATATCCTGCACCCCGGTTTTTCTGCTGCCGAACATAACGAATACGCTCGTCTCTGGCAGCATACTCCTCGCATATTTCCTTAGTACTATCGGTTGATGCATTATCTGAAATAATTAATTCAAAATCTGTGAAAGTTTGCATCAAAAGAGAATCTATCGCTTCACGAATAAATTTCTCACCGTTATAGACCGGCATTCCAATACTTACCTGCGGGGGTTTTTCTGCTATCACAATCTATTTTTCCAGAACTCTAAAACGTTTACAGTAATTCCACACTATTACTCGGGTATACTTTGTTGAAACAGCAACAACCAAGAGTGTCACGATACTAGAAATCACTAACTTACTTAACTGCATTATTATACCCTCAGTCTCTGGAAACAACCATTTTATTACAGAAACTGTTGCCAAGCCTGCACTTAATGGTATGAATATATCAAACCAATACCAATACCACTTTTCTGTGATCAGGATACGTCGATACATAAAATGAATTCCAATGAATACATAACCAGCATTAAGCGCAACCCAAATCCATGCAGCCCCGACAGCACCATATACAGGAGTAAACCACCAAACAGCTGGCACTATAATAAATACAGACACCACATTGACCCAAAACGTGTAGCTTGTCCAGCCATAGGCTAATTGTGCCTGATAGGGTATCCACATCAACCCATTAAGAAGATTTCCCAACATAAGAACACTTAACAGTGTAGCGGTTCGGTCGACCAATGCCTCATCTTGTGTCCAGAGACGCAATAGAGTATCAGCAAACAATATCACTACCAACGCAGCACTTCCTGCCACTACCGTTACCAGCTGAGCTCCTTTGTGATAGGCCTCATAGAACTGTTCCGTCTCACCTTTCGCTTGAAGCTCGCATAGCCTCGGATAGAAGGCTTGAGTTATTGGACCAATGAACTGATAGAGTATCGCCGCCACCGCAAAGGCAAGCGCATAATAACCATATTCACTCAGCGGTAACAACTTTGCTAACAAAATTTTGTCAATCTGAGTGAGCAGTAACGACAAAAAGGTAATCCCCATCATACCACCCGCAAAGCGGCCAACATTAGACAAAGCTAAGAATGAAAAATGACCGCAAAGCTGTTTTTCCGGGATTGCCTGATAGGTAGCAATGACCAGCACAACGACTGTCGTGATTGAGATAAACCCCTGCCAAATAAAGAAAGCCTGAATGGTAGCTGAGAACCAAACAAGTATGACAACTGCTCCAACTCCACGCAGTGTTGCCATTATTGCGTTGATCAGGTTAAGCAACACCTGCTGTTGCAATCCGACAACCGTACTACGATAAATATTTTCAACAAAGCGCAGAGCTGTTACGACTCCCATGATTGCAAAGGCCTGGACAACGATCGGTAGTGGTAACGTTTCAGCCTGCAGCCAGTCACTCGCTAGCCATTCAGCAGCTAGCCAGATACCAACAGCTATCAATAAGGCAATTCCTGCTACAATAATTTCAATACTACGCAAAAGATCCCGGATAGACTGCCCGCTATGCTCTCCCGCTGTAAATCGAGCCATTTCACGACTTAGAGTTGGGGTCATTCCCATATCGAGCAGGGCCAACCATGCCTGTATTACCGCAAACAACCCAATCAACCCATACGCTTCAATACCAAGATAATGAATATAAAGCGGTATAAATAATAACCCCATCAAAGCAACCCAGCCTTGACCGATAAAATTGGCTGCTAGGTTGCGTTTAAGCATTCATTTTCAATCTTATCTAAAGTCGAGCTCTTCATGCGTTTGGTAGATATTTATGGTTATGCTATTCGTTTCAAATACCCCTCCGGTGCAACACTGATCAGGAGTTTGTGATCTATCTGTTTATCAATCTCAAATTCTGGATGGTTCTTGAGGTATTCCCACACGGCAGTCTTTGGGTTATTACCCGGCCCCCAAGGACGGTCAGGGAACATATCTGCAGGCATATCCTCTACAATTGTATCAAACACAACACAGTAACTGCCTTTAGTAACTAGCGGCGCATACACTTTAAGTTCCGCCAGAACATGCTCGTGCGTGTGATTTGAATCGAGGCAGACCATCACGCGTTCATAGCCACTTGCCACTTCAGATACCTGTTCAATGATCTCTGGATCAATTGATGAACCTTGAATCATATCAATTCGATTTGACATTGGATGTGCTTCAATCGCCCCACGATTATGCTCACGGATATCGATATCCAGGCCCAGCACACGGCGACGTGGTGAGCTTGGATCGAGCATTGTCCCCTGCTCAATTGCATCGCAGTAGTCTAGATTTGCCAACATAGATGCGCTAAAAATCAATGATCCACCATGTGCGATTCCTGTTTCGATTATCAAGTCTGGCTTAATCTTCCAGATGAGCTCCTGCATTTCAACAATATCTTGGGGATATTGAATGATCGGACGGCCGAGATATTCGAAATGATAGGAATATTTATGGGCGTTAGCACGATTTACCCAATCAGTAGTAGTAATTTTAATCGCTGCATCTTGGCCTATTGAATTAATTTCCCTCTCACAGTCACTCTTGAATTCCTCTCCAGGTGTCATTTTAATTTCCTTTTAATGTTCACAGTGATTTCATATATTTCGTCATTGTCTTCGAAGGTACAGGCTGGTTTACCCACAAATGTTCTAGCTCTCAATTGATTAAACAGCTCTCTTGCTGTATAAGTATCGTCAAGTTGAATTCTGCTAGCTTGATCGATTTCATTAGCAAAATGAACACTCCCATCTCTCAAATTTTGCGGAACATTCTGAATATCCCTGTTACGGATATTCGGATACGTAGATTTAAATAAATCAATCATTGCTTGCCCCGCTTTTTGATAAAGTGTTCCGCCAGTATCTTCCCAATCATATGTTATCGGTATTTGTGCAATAATATTACCACTATCTATGCCCTCGTCTACAAAATGTAGACTTACGCCAAATGGTACCTGCTCCACAAGCACCCAGAAATTGTAATGTTTACCTCTATTGTGAGGCAAAAGGCTAGGGTGAGTATTAATGAAACCAATCCTAGCAAATGAGATCAAGCTAGATGAAATTATTTTAGGCCACCAAGCCAATACCCCAACATCAAAAGGTGCAATATGGGAAAGCTCTTCTTTAATCTGTAATTCTGACTCAAACACAAAACAGGGTATACCTTTCTCGCGTGCAGCTACTATAAAATCACACTCTGCTATTGATACCAATGCAGCCAAATCGTCAGGATAATTATGAAGCACCCATTGAGCTATCGAACTTCCTACCAATGAATCTGCCATCAGTAATATCTTCATTTCGATTAATTTCTCCTCGTGAGAATTTTTTCGACCACATCAATGACACGATATTGATCATCGAGACTAATCTCGTGGAAGCTCGGTAGATTGATCGCTCTGCCAGGAATAGTCCATGCTACTGAGTTACTAGGGACTGACTCAAACATATCTAAACTGGACAAGGGCCAAAAGAAAACCCGAGCATCCGCATTTTCTTCAGCAAATGCTGCTTGTAATTTTTCACGAGTCACCCCAGTATCTGGTTCAAACACCATCGTTGGCATCCATGCACCATTGACAGTCCCTTCTGGTTCTGGGTTCATGCTAACACCCTGAAAATAGGCCGATTGTTTGCGGTATTCAGCAAAAATTTCTCTCTTACGGATAATTAGTTCTTCGATACGCTCCATCTGTCCACAGCCAATTGCTGCCTGTATGTTTGACATTTTGTATTTAAAGCCAACCATGTCTGGCCAGAATTGTTTGGTTTGATTTCGAGCACGCCCATGGTTACTCAGTGTAAGTACGCACTCATAAAGTTCGGCATCATTGGTAACAAATATGCCTCCTTCACCTGTTGTAAGTGTTTTTGTGCCGTGAAATGAAAAAGCACCAAACTTTCCCATACTACCCGTACATTTACCATGATAGACTGAACCAATTGCTTCGGCAGCATCTTCAATAACTGGAATACCATGTTTTTCGCCAATCGCAAGCAAGCTATCCATATCACAGAGATTACCATAAAGGTGCACGGCTACGATTGCTTTGGTGCGTGGTGTAATCGCTGCTTCGGCTTTTTCTGGATCAATACACCAAGAATCTGGAACTATATCAACAAGTACAGGTTTTGCGCCCAAGTTCACAATTGGTGAAGCTGTCGCAATCCAGTTGGTATCAGCCATAATGACCTCATCTCCTGCCCCAACGCCAAGTGCAGCCATCCCCATGTGCAATGCCCCGGTGCAACTGGAGGTAGCAATGGCATATTTAACACCCAAGTGTTCTTTGAACAATTTCTCAAATCGATCTATGTACGCATAGCATTGCTCACCCCAACCATTGGCAGCAGCATCTGTGGCATATTGGATTTCTAAGTCAGTGATCGATGGTTTTGTGTAGTGGATACGGGATTTCATTTGATTTTCAGCTCCGGTACTGCAGTCACAAACTGCCCCCCCCAGTCACGCACTACGCTATTTTGCTCCATGACCTCATTCGCTATATTCCAAGGGAGTATCAGCACAAAATCAGGTGATTGTTGTTCAATTGCTTTGGGTGAAAGAATGGGTATATGACTACCTGGCATGTATTTACCTTGTTTTGCTTCTGCTGCATCAGAAACAAATGACAACAGATCAGGTTTAACGCCTGCATAGTTGAGCAAGGTATTCCCTTTTGCTGCTGCACCATAGGCGGCAACTTTTTTCCCCGCTTGTTTTTGTTCAATCAAAAATTGAAGCACATTATTTTTGACATGATCAGCCATTTTTTGAAATGTTGTGTAGGTCTCCAGTGTTTGCAGGCCTTCTTCTATCTCTTGCTTGAGTATGGCATCAACACTGGCTGTTGTTGCTCGTTTGTCTTCTTGGTGGCATCCATATATACGCAAACTGCCTCCATGAGTTGGGAGCTCTTCAACATGCCAGACTTTTAATCCAGCGACCTGGAATATCTGACTCACGGTATAGAGTGAAAGATAGGAAAAGTGCTCGTGATAGATGGTATCAAACTGTGTATGCTTGATGAGCTGCATCAAATGGGGGAATTCAAGTGTAATGATACCCGCTGGCTTGAGTGCTGCCTTTAACCCTTTTGTAAAATCGTTGATATCTGGCACATGGGCATAAACATTGTTGCCAGCAATCAGATCAGCCTGCTTACCCTCTTGTGCCAACTGCTCACCTAGTTTGTTACCAAAAAATTCTCGCAGTACGGGAATGTTTAGTTTCTCGGCGGCATTTGCCGTACTGTCTGTTGGCTCAATCCCCAAACAAGGAATACCCGTCTCTACAAAGTTCTTCAGCAGGTAACCATCATTCGATGCGACTTCGATGACATGGCAGTCACAGTTGAGATTGAGCGCCTCTGTCATCTGTTGGCTATACCGTTTAGCATGATCTAGCCAGCCACTGGATGTGCTGGAGAAGTAAGCGTAGTCTGGGCTAAACAGTTCATCTGCCTGAGTATAATCTTCAGTTTGTACTAGCCAACACTCTTCACACACCTTCACCTTTAGTGGATAATTTTTTTCCGGTTTATTCAGGTCATTAGCAGTTAAATAGGCATTGGAGGGTGGTGCGAACCCTAAATCGAGAAAGGTGTGAGTGAGTTCGTTGTGGCAGTGGCGACACTTCATGTTACGACTATTCCTGTAAAACTTTTATCTATAAGTGGATGATTCTTGTCTCTTTGAGATAACTCAGTTGCAACTAATGGCCAGTCAATACTGAGTCTGCTATCGAGTGGATTCAAACCACCTTCTGCATCTGCTTGATATGCTGCTGTATGTAAGTAGAGCAGTTCACAATCATCTGTCAATGTTTGAAAGCCATGGGCAAAGCCTTCTGAAATATAGAGGCTTTTCTTATTATCTACCGTTAATCGTTCAGCATGCCACTGCAAAAATGTGGCCGAGTTTTGGCGAATATCGACCGCCACATCCCAAACTTCCCCCTTGATACAGGTAACTATTTTTGTCTCTGTATGTGGTGGTTTTTGAAAATGAATACCACGAATGGAACCTTTTTGAATGGTGCAGGTATGGTTCATTTGTACAATGGGTTTAGTAAGGCCCATCGCTGCATACTCTTCAGCACAAAAGAAGCGACTAAAGAAACCGCGGGTATCACTGATGCATTTTTTTTCTATGAGATAGAGTCCAGATAATGATATTTCCTGAAAGATAAATCGTTGACTCATTGGTGATTACCCACTCCATAAGCTATAATTTGTTGCAAACTAAATTGGTACATATCACTACCCCGATGCCATGCTTTATACCAAGCTACAGTCTGTTGTAAAGCTGTTGATAGTTCCCATTGCGGGCACCAATTAAGCAACATTTTTGCTTTGGTGCAATCAAGTTTCAGGTAGTTGGCTTCGTGTGGGTGTTCGCCAACATCAAACTGCCAACTTGCCTCTTCACCCCATGCGTTTGACATGACATCGGCCAAATAGCTTACCGGTTTAGCATCTACCTCATTAGGTCCAAAGTTCCATCCTTCGGAAAACTGCTGCCCCTGTTCAAATAGTTTTTGACCAAGAGCTAGGTAACCAGCCAGCGGCTCTAGTACATGTTGCCATGGGCGCACCGCATTGGGGTTGCGCACTTGCAAGGGTTGTATCTGCATAAATGCCCGCATTGCATCTGGAACAATTCTATCCACTGCCCAGTCACCACCGCCAATGACATTACCTGCTCTCGCAGTAGCTAGCGCAATACCAGATTTGCTAAGAAAAGAGCTTCGATAAGCCGATGAAACCAGCTCTGCACATCCTTTACTGCTACTGTAGGGGTCACGCCCACCCATCGGCTCATTTTCACGGTAGCCCCACAGCCATTCATTATTTTCATAACATTTATCAGTCGTTATATTAAGTATTGCTTTTACGGATGGCGTTTTTCGTGCTGCCTCAAACAGGTGAACCGTTCCCATAACATTGGTCGCATAGGTAGTTACCGGATCGTTATAGGAGTCACGTACCAGTGGTTGTGCAGCCATATGAATCACAATGTCCGGTTCTGCATATTGCATTGCCTGAGCTAAACTTTTTTCATCTCGAATATCACCAATTATATGTGCTCTCAGCAACTTCTCTATCTTTGCTTCTACGAAAAGTGATGGATCTGTAGGTGGCTCTAGAGAAAACCCAGTTACCTTCGCCCCTAACTGATATAGCCAAAGAGATAACCAGCTACCCTTGAAGCCGCTATGCCCAGTCAGAAATACCCTTTTATCACGCCAAAATGCAGCACTAACTACCATACTTTCCATGGTGCTTTCTCGCTATCCCATAATTCATTCAATAAGTTTTTTTCTCGTAGAGTATCCATTGGCTGCCAGAAGCCTTTATGTTGAAATGCAGCCAGCTCACCTTCTTCTGCCAGTCTTATTAGCGGCTCACTTTCCCATGGGGTGTGGTCATTTTGAATATAGGAAATCACTTTAGGTGAAAGCACAAAATAGCCCCCATTAATCCAACCATCATCACCATCTGGTTTCTCCTGAAAGTAATTAACAGTAGTACCCTTTGCATTAAGTGTTAAGGCTCCATAGCGGCCCGCAGGGCGAGTCGCTGTCAGCGTTGCCAGTTTCCCTTGATAATGGTGAAACTTCAGAAGTTCAGTGATATTCACATCACTCACGCCATCCCCATAGGTAAAACAGAATGCCTCCTCATTTTTTACATAATCATAGACCCGTTTTAAACGCCCCCCCGTGAGTGTAGTTTCACCGGTATCAATTAAAGTAACTGTCCATGGCTCTGCACTGTTTTGATGAACTTCCATTTTATTATTTTTCATATAGAAAGTTACATCTGAAGTATGCAGAAAGTAGTTAGCAAAATACTCTTTAATCACATAACCTTTATACCCGCAACAGATCACAAAGTCATTTACACCATGTGCAGAGTAGGTTTTCATGATATGCCAAAGGATTGGCTTGTGACCAATCTCGACCATTGGTTTAGGCTTAAGATCAGTCTCTTCACTTAATCGTGTTCCTAAGCCTCCAGCTAAAATAACTGCTTTCATTGTTTTATTCTCTACTTACCCTTGCTTCGGTTTAATTGAACCACCTCTTAACCCTCTCCCAATCGCTCACGCTGGTAACTTCCATCTTGCACATGCTGACACCAAACTTCATTTCCCAGATACCACTGGATAGTTTTCTTGATACCACTTTCAAAGCTCTCTTGTGGCCTCCATCCCAACTCACTCTCTATTTTACTGGCATCAATCGCATAGCGCATATCATGACCGGGGCGATCTGTGACATAAGCAATCTGTTCTCTGTAAGAGCTATCTTTTGGTCTGATCTCATCTAGTGCGTCACATAAAGCATAGATCACTTCGATATTTTGCTTTTCGTTATGTCCACCAATATTGTAAGTCTCTCCTACTTCCCCCTGAATGGCGCAGAGCACCAGAGCTCGGGCATGGTCATCTACGTAGAGCCAATCCCGTATCTGGTTGCCTTTTCCGTAGATGGGGAGGGGTTTTCCTTCTAATGCATTTAGTATCACTAGCGGGATCAATTTTTCCGGGAATTGATAGGGGCCATAGTTGTTGGAGCAGTTGGTAATGAGTACAGGTAACCCGAAGGTGCGGTGCCATGCACGTACCAAGTGGTCTGAGCTCGCTTTGCTGGCCGAATAGGGCGAACTGGGTGCGTAGGGGGTCTGCTCTGTAAATAGAGGGAGATTTTCTCTCTCCTCTTCTGTTACCTCATCCGGGTGCGGCAGGTCTCCATAGACTTCGTCTGTGGAGATGTGGTGAAAACGAAAACCGGCCTGTTTCTTTGCAGGCAATTGATTGTAGTAGTTTCGTGCCTGCTCTAACAGGGTTGAGGTACCCACTACGTTGGTCTGGATAAACTCTGCCGGGCCATCGATGGATCGATCTACATGAGACTCTGCTGCCAAGTGCATCACTATATCAGGCTTGTATTGTTGAAATACTCTAGCAATCTCTACATCATCACAGATATCAACCTGCTCAAAATGGTACCGGGAGTCTGAATCAACTTCTTGTAGTGATTCCAGGTTACCAGCATAGGTCAGCTTATCTACATTGATAACGGTATGTGTGGTGTCGCGAATGAGGTGTCGAATTACTGCGGAGCCGATAAATCCAGCTCCACCGGTGACGAGAAAGGTGCGTTGTCTATCCATGATTGTTGTTAATGGCTTCCAGACACTGTTTCAAGGAGGATCTCCAATATGGGATCTGAAGTTGAAATTGCTGTTTGATTGCACGTTTACTGAGTACACTGTAGTGGGGACGCTTTGCTGGTGTAGGGTATTGATCGCTCACTATGGGATTAATTTTACAGGATTTTTCCGCTATCTCAAAGATAGCTTGTGCAAAATCATACCAGCTTGCGACTCCTTCGTTAGCATAATGGTAGGTTTCCACCCCCTTTTTAGTGATTGTCCTACTAGGGAAAGGAGGTTGGTTCTTAGTTTCTGCTATGTTGAGTAGTGCATACGCTAGGTCGGTGGCGTAGGTTGGGGTACCTATCTGATCATCAACCACGTTGATCTGCTCTCGCTCTTGTGCCAGACGCAGCATGGTCTTAACGAAGTTATGCCCGAACTCGGAGTAGAGCCACCCTGTTCTGACGATACAGCCCTGCGGGCCTATCTCTATCATCGCTTGCTCCCCTTTGAGCTTGCTCTTTCCATAAACACTTTGTGGATGTGGTGACTCATTTTCATGGTAAGGGGTGTGGTTGTTGCCATCAAATACGTAATCGGTGCTGACGTGTAGTAGTGCTGTTTGATGCTGTTTTGCAATCTCTGCCAGTTGGGCGACAGCCTGATAGTTTATCTGGTCAGCCAGTTCGGGCTCTGACTCTGCTTTGTCTACAGCTGTGTAGGCGGCTGCGTTGATGATGGTGTCATAACGGTTATTTTGAAAATAGTCCGCGATCTGTTTAGGGTGACTAAGATCGAGCTGTTCTCGCCCTGCGAAGGTGAACATTATCTCGGTATAGGTGCTGCTGGTGCTGACTATTTTTTGCAGTGAGCGTCCCAACTGACCATTGCTGCCTATGACGAGTAGCTGCCTACCCATAGAGTTTATCTCCGTAGATAAAGGCTCTTCCACTCTGTTTCAAGACAGGCTGATTTTGATCTTTTTCCGAGAGTTGCAACATCTGCTGCGGCAGTCTCCAATTAATTTTCAGTGTGGGGTCGTTGTAGGCTATCCCCCGATCATGTTCAGGGGCATAGTAGTTGTCTACCTTGTAGGAGAAGGTTGCATGCTCACTCAGTACGAGAAAGCCGTGCGCAAATCCTCTGGGTATCCAGAATTGATGTTTGTTCTCGCCACTAAGTTCGGCGGTTACGTGCTGCCCAAAGGTGGGGCTACCGGTGCGAACATCTACGGCAACATCGAGCACATGCCCTTCGATGACTCGTACCAGTTTACTTTGTGCATAAGGTGGGAGCTGGTAGTGTAGTCCACGTAATACCCCTTTTGAGGAGCGTGATTCATTATCCTGGATAAAGTTGACGCGGTTTCCTACCGCCTGTTCAAACTGATCCTGACGGAAGGTCTCTACAAAGTAGCCCCGCGTATCTCCATGCACCGTTGGTTTGATGAGGAGTATTTCAGGAATCTGTTGTGGTACAAACTCCACTATTCAGCACCCTCTTCTGCCCGTTTCAGCAGGTATTGACCATAGTGGTTTTTGGCCAGGGGTTGGGCCAGTTGGATCAGTTGCTGTTGGGTAATATAACCCTGTTCATAGGCAATCTCTTCGAGGCAGGCTACTTTTAGCCCTTGTCGTTTTTCGATGGTTTCGATAAAAGCGGAGGCCTCCAATAGGCTCTCATGGGTGCCGGTATCGAGCCAGGCGAAGCCACGCCCCATTTTTTCCAGCCTTAATCTCCCCTCATCAAGATACATCTGGTTTACCGTGGTTACTTCAAGCTCTCCACGATGCGAGGGCTTCACTTCTTTCGCTTTTTGTATGACGTCATTGGGATAGAAGTAGAGTCCGGTTACTGCATAGTTGGATTTAGGGTTTTCTGGTTTTTCTTCCAGACTCACGACATTGCCTTGATGATCGAACTCAGCCACTCCGTAGCGATCCGGGTCTTGAACGTGGTAACCGAAGACTGTAGCAGCAGATGATTCATCTGCATTGGTTACGGCATTGGCCAGTGTTTTGGTGAGGTCGTGACCGTAGTAGATGTTATCCCCCAAAATCAGGCATACGTTTTCACCCCCAATGAATGCTTCCCCCAGAATAAAGGCTTGAGCCAGCCCATCTGGGGAGGGCTGCACTACATACTCAAACTGCATTCCCAACTCAGAGCCATCTCCTAGCAGGCGGATAAAGCCAGACTGGTCTTCCGGGGTGGTGATGATGAGCACCTCTTTGATCCCTGCCAGCATCAGTACTGAAAGTGGATAGTAGATCATCGGCTTGTCATAGATCGGCACCAACTGCTTTGAGATACCTTTTGTGGTGGGGTAGAGACGTGTACCGCTGCCTCCTGCTAGTATGATTCCTTTCATTGGTTAGTTCTTTTATTTCTGCGGGTGCTATAGATTCAGACCTATCATCAGTGTTTAATCCTCTCGCCCATAGAGGTCATCAAGACGAACTACTATCATAGATGTAGCAGCTAAATATTTTAGCCGGGGAACTGAGACAATAAAAAATAAGCCCTCAATTTCCAGACAATT
>Ga0233445_1001129_pt1 | contig 21697 bp, 24 predicted proteins | sample SI_124_October20_5_FD_182779 | JGI IMG/M metagenome (GOLD analysis project Ga0233445, IMG submission 182779) | Seawater microbial communities from Saanich Inlet, British Columbia, Canada - SI_124_October2016_100_MG | ecosystem: Environmental > Aquatic > Marine > Inlet | place: Canada: British...
ATACCAATCATCGGATTGAAGATATTAAAACCATCACCCTGACCGACCCGTCACGGATTGTCCTTGATCTCTACGATGTTAAAAGCGGTCGGAAAGGCCAGCAAACCAAAATACAGGTCAAGTCACGATGGGTTACCAACGTACGCTATTTAGCTTATCCAGAAAAAGTGCGAGTAGTTCTTGACACGAAAACGGAATTCTTAAATGCATTTACTACTGAATCTTTAGACGATAGACTGATTGTACTTGTTGGGTCGGACATCAAGACACCTTAATCATGGCCCCACCGACATCAGACAGACCGACACTATTTCGAACTCACTAAGGCCAGGTTTCAAATGATTTTTTCGGTGCTCGTTCGGTTTCGGATATGGTTCGGTCGTGGGAAAATCGTTACGGTAATTGGTTCTCTTCGATAAAACTAGTGCAATGAAAAAACAATTTCGGTCGGTCAATCGGGTGATTTTCGGTATAGGCTCGGATATCGGAAAAAGAAGAAAGCCCCATAAATAAATCCCTTAAAATTCTTCAACTTACAACTATTTCACAGCCCAGTGACTCTGGCTCATAATCCATTGGTCGTAGGTTCAAGTCCTACCGGGGCCACCAATTTTCGATTTTTAAATCAATCACTTACGCCCTTTTCTGGCAGCTGATAGGTGGACTATTAGTCTACGGATTTCATGGTAAATCGTGCGGGGAGTTAGCTAGTAATAAAAAATCACTACAATCTTCAACACTTCGATAGCTGCCGTTCCTGATGAAGCTCTATTTGACGCCTGAACATACAAAGTTGTGAGTTAATCTAAGTTAGTGTAAATTATTAACATAGATTAACCCGAATATTTATGACGTTAATTTTAGGTAGTATCAATAAAAAAATAGGAGCTTATAGTGAGACACATATTGAGACAAACGCTGATTACATCAGCGATTACACTTTATCTGGTTTACGGCACAATTGCTGTAGCATGGACAGATAAGACCGAAAATATGGAAGAATTCAATAGTTTGTGTAAGTTAGAACCGGAAGCACAATGTACCTCGGCCGTACGTATTGGGGTTAACGCCCCTAGTGTTAATATGAAACACTCATCTATGGAAAAGATGCGCCTTGACGGAGCTAAACTGCAACGAGCTAATTTCTCATATGCAATCATGCAACTAATTAACCTTAAAGGGGCTGACCTGATGCTTGCTAATCTAGAGGGTGCACACTTACATGCAGCAAACCTACAAAAAGCCAATCTAATGTTGGCCAATATGAAAAAAGTCAATCTTGTAGATGCTGACCTTAGCGGAGCAAACCTTCAAGGAGCAAACATCATGGGGGCGATTTTGATACAGGCCAAATTTGATGGTGCTACCTGGACCGATGGCAGAATTTGCGCCAAGGGATCTATTGGTGAATGCCGATAAAGTTAGAGTTATACAACTTAGAAATCTTCATCTTAGCTGGCAATATTTCCCCAGTAAGTTTGGCTCATAATCCATTGGTCGTAGGTTCAAGTCCTACCGGGGCCACAATTTTCCCTTTGAAGTCAATCGTTTACGTCATTTTGGGGTCAGGTCGGTGGACTATTATTAGTCCACGGGTCTATATGTATTGGGCTGAATTTTTATCTATCCACAGATAGTTGCTCCCTTCATTCATGCTGACTGGTTCTTTATGCCAGTGGCTTACACTAAAGGCATTTACGCTCGTTAGAAAACACCGTTGAAAGATTTTCTCTAACTCTGTGATACACCAAAGTTAATTAATAACATCTTTCACAATGGCGTCGTGTTCTTGCTGGGCTTCACCCATAACCTGTTTCACAACACCACCAAACATGCTACCCATGAGTTTCAGGTCCATCCTTGAGATATACACCTTGTCATTTTCTTTTTCATACACAGCAATTCTGGCAGGCATCATGACTGCGGTCGAACGATAGTCGTCAAATTTAAGAATAGTGCTGGAGTGGCCAGCATGGCCAAGCTCGATAACTACGACAGGATTGATCAGTTTTCCAATTTTCGCTGCCCCTTTATGAAGCAGATACTTTTGCTTGACTACCCAGTTGCTCTGTTCGATAGACTGAGTAAGTTTCTGGACTGTTTTATCCACATCAAACCTGGACTCGTTTTCGATAAGCATCATACCGGGCAACATATTAAACATGGCTATACCCAGGACGACTGCTCCAATGACAAAACCTGCAACACTTCCCAATAGCACCTTTTTCATTTGAACCACCTCTCAAGTATATTACTTGTAACTAATATACTAATACACAAGGAAAGCATGTCAAATGAATGTATTTAATAAGCTGTTAACAGGCCTGGAGATATTAATTTTAATGATCTCAGAGATTTTGGGCACTTTTAATGTGGTTACTTAAAATGTGCCAGAAACGATTCTTCCAAACCTGAGCTTATCGAATAGTTTCTGTCGTGGGTGCTGTCAAGTTAACGAGCAGCTTCAGAATCATGCGATAATCCGAGTATACAAATTACCAACAAATACTCTGGTTATCGTTACCCTGCTACAGTGGGGCTACCCCGCTCCAGTCACCCCTACTGCCCCTGAGACATTCAGAGTATCAACCTCTGGTAAAATTTTTGCTGCGGCATGGCTATAGCATCACACCTTAAACACGCTAATTCGGAGAATATTATGGATAATTTATTTCCAATCAATGCACCACAAGCTATTTGTAAGTTTTCCGCAATTTCGTAGCTTTTGGATGGGGTTGAAATTATCAGGCAAGCCTCTATATTAGTTTATTCTAATATTTTATTGATATCGAGGTGCCCTATGGTTATGGAAGTAACAAAAGACAATTTTACCGAAGTCATTGAAAGCAATGATATTGTTATCGTTGATTTTTGGGCGCCCTGGTGCGGACCATGTCGTTCATTTGCTCCGACCTTCGAGAAGGTCGCTGAAGAGAATCCTGATATCGCCTTTGCAAAAATCAACACAGAACAGGAGCAGGAACTGGGCGCTCAATTTCAGATTCGATCAATCCCCACCCTGATGGTATTTCGAGAAAAAGTCATCATTTTTTCCCAACCTGGTGTGTTACCTGAATCCGCCCTGACGGAGTTGTTATCCCAGGTCAAAGCACTGGATATGGAACAGGTTCACAAGGAAATTGAAGAGCAGCAAGCCAAGACGGCAACGACCCCAGCATAAGCATCAACAGAAACGGCTATTCAAGGCCCTGATACCTCAGGGCCATTTTATTTGTGACAGAGCCAGGCTAAACTTTAACCCGTATTTCTCACCACTCACCTACAATAACCGCCACAAAGCCCTTTATAGTAAATTGGTTACCTGTCATTGATTTATACCTGACTCAAGAGACACAATTACCTTTAGCTACTTTATTCTTTCCTTTACGCCTTTTCCGTGGTGGAGGTTCAGAAAGACATTCAATCAGTCGTTCGACCTGTTGTACACAACAGCCGGCTCCCGTTGCAGCATAGGTTTCCTTTTTCACTTCTTCCAACGTCTTCGCCCCCCTAACAATGGCATCGATAACATCCCTTTTCGGCACATCCATACAGGTACAGAGATTTTTGTCTAAATCCTGCTTGAGATTTGACGGGAGTTTGTCGAGGTGATTGGACTCAGGAACGGTTTTCAAATTATCAATACGTTTTCATTTTTGAAAGTGAATTATCCACTAATTTTCCTTATTTTACTTGCCAAAATAAAATGTTCTGCCTACGGGTATCTGGAGGGTAATCAATTTTAGTTCCCATAAATCACTACCAAACAATTAGAATCGCCAGTTTTATCGGATCTACCGTAGAAAGTGGCTCGTATTACTGAAGTATAGTAAATATTAGCTTTAAATCTTCTTTGCAATCAGCGTAAACTCAGCATCGGAATGCTTACTGAATTTGATTTTTTCAACGATGCTAAAACCTGCTCTTTTCAATGACTGCTCCAGTTGCTGAATAGTCAACAGGTTAATTTTGGGCAGAAAACCCAGGTGACCAGCAAATCGCAGCAGACTTCCCATGAGTTTATTTTTATTCCCCAGGCATGCTGTTTCAGAAATAAATACCCCACCGGGCTGCAGTAACTCATGGACACGTTTAAAGACGGCATCAATGTCTTCAAAAAAATGCAATACGAAAAAGGCCATCACCAAATCAAAGCTGCCCGGTGAAAAAGTTTTATCGAATACAGAGGTTTGTAAAAACTCGACATTATCCAGGTTTCTCTCTGCCGTTCTCTGTTCGGCAATCTGTTTGAATTTTTCCGATTTCGCCCACTCGAAGGTGTAATTCTGATAAACATGGGTTTCTGTTATTTTAAGAACCTGAAAAATCCAGGCCCGGCTCACTCCTGTTGCTTTACCTAAATTTTCAAGTAGAGTTGATACTCCATTTGGCCATCCAACACTGTCTGAGAATGCTGCTGCACTTAGACCAATGGCGGTTGTAAGAAGTGATTTTTTGACGGGAGAGTTATTTAGACTCTTAACAGTATAAAGACTTCCCGTTTGTACACCCTGAATTTTCATAACACTCAAATCCAGAAGATGTTTAGTAAAAAGTATAGTGATGAGCAGCTATCATTCCAACACTTATAGTCTATTCGTATAAAAAACTCAAAATTTAATTGTGATTACACTTTTGTATATTTGAGGGTCAGGCTCTATATACTTTATAAAAATAAGACATAATCCAAACCTATAAGACGGGTCTACTAAGCTGGAATCACCTGGGTGATCTTAAACAGTAGTATCAATACTGAATATGTTAAGATGGAATAGTATAAATTAAGATTACTCTGGTATTTTTTAATCTTTCAACTTTAGACCCCAAATTATGCTTGTATTTATTGGTAACCTACCTGGAAATAGCCCTCTTATAGAGCTTCAGCACTTTCTTGGAAATCATGAAATGTCAGTTGACTATTCTGCACACCGACATGAAAAAGCTGGTTCACATTTTCTGCTCATTAAAACTAATAGCTTTGAATCATCAGATGATTTAATCCGTGACTTAAATGGGAAGACTTTCAATAGCGTAAAAATAGAAGCGCGAAAATTTATTCAAAGAAATAAGAAACAGCAAGAATGGACTAAAGAAGAGAGAAGAACTAGCCAACTTGAATTAAACTTTATCTAAAGTTCGCCACTATAATTAACCAGGGTCAGAATAAAATTTAAGCCATTAGTTACGCAATTTACTAGATTATTTTAAATCAATTTTCTGCAATGTAATCTGGTATGAAATGACCATAACGGATCGAAAGTTAAAAAAAACATCAATGATGTGTTGTTGAAAAAGAAGTATATCGGAAGCCAGGAGACCTTAAATGGCGGCGGGTCACTGATTCCGATGTCGGTTGAAGTTTTCGGTCACCGGTGGATCTAAAATTCACACCCCAAGTTAAGCACGCCCGCCAGAGTCACCCTGATTCATCGTCTTCCAGAAAATTTCTGGTTCAAGCCTGCCCTGGGCCATGCCTTGTCAGTGCGCTTAGAAAACGGCGACGTGAAAGCGAGTTCAGGGGCGAATAGTTTTGGGGGTTAATTATAAGCGAATGAAACGTGTAACTACTTTAGGTTCAATCTAGCATAATAAGCAGTAGCTCTGTTTGATCATCTGTAGATATAAATAATGCACTTGAAATTTTACTAACGAATAAGATACAAGCCCCAACAAAATATTTAATCATCTTCATATTGTTACCCTTAAATAAACCATTTAATATAAATTGAAATTATCGGCAATTAGTCTGCCAATCCCTAATAAATCAATTTTATCATCTTCAAATCTCCATTTTTGGTACACAGTCCTCATTTCCACTATCTAAGAGCATCCAGATTCTCCGCCTCCTGGAAAATTCGGTTCGGGGATGCCCCTTTTTGGCCATGCCGTGCCGGAGCACATCGCAAAGGACAACATGGAAGTACATTCGGGGGGAGTTGCTTTGAGGGGCTTTTGAATGATCTAATTTTAAATACTATTTACTCTGCACAAGTAACTTAAAGAAACAGTGTTAGGCGACAATTAACCTGTCCGGTCAGACGACAATTATCTTGACCGGTTGAGTGTATACGAAGATAAGTAATTATTTATCCTTTAGGAGGTAGTTACTTGTCAGGTAAGCACATCACTCAACAGCAGGAAGATATCTATATGAAACATCGACAAAGTACTACACAAGAACTATCAGCTGCCAAAGCAGGTATCAGCATTCGCACAGGAAGACGGATTGAAAAAGGAGAAAAGCCTGACTCTGTAAAGCGGTATTGGAAAACACGTAAAGACCCATTTGAAGCTGTTTGGTCAAGTGTACTGGAACCTTTATTGGAACAAGATTCTGAGCTGACGGGTATGACATTATGGGAGCACCTGGATGACTTATATCCTGATCAATATTCAGAGAAGTTATTGAGGACGTTGCAACGAAGAGTAAAGCATTGGCGTGCAACTCAAGGCCCTGATAAAGCGGTCATTTTTCGACAGTCCGTACCGGCGGGCCATCAAGGGTTATCTGATTTTACTCATCCCAATACGGATATAACGATTGCCGGGAACCTGTTTGTACATTTACTGTATCAGTTCCGATTAGCGCACTGTGGTTGGCGTTATGTCCATATCATTCGTGGTGGTGAAAGCTACAGCGCCTTAGCCGATGGATTGCAAAGTGCATTACATATCCTGGGTGGGGCACCCAAAGAGCATCGCACGGACAGCTTAAGTGCAGCCTATATCAATACCGCTCAGAAGCAGAAATTAACCGAGTCTTATCAAGCGTTGTGTCAGCACTATGGCATGACAGCCACAGTCAATAATCTCGGAGTCAGCCATGAAAATGGTGCGATTGAAACGGCCAATGGCACACTCAAACATCGTATAGCACAAGGCATCAAGTTAAGAGGCAGCCATGACTTTGCAACCTTACGCGCTTATCGTGAGTTCCTTGAAGGCATTGTTAAAAAACTCAATAATCGTTGCAAAGGTCGCTTAGCCGAAGAGCAGCAAACACTGAGACCTTTGCCTAATTATCGCTTTATGGACTACACCGAACTGAGCGCCAAAGTGACGACCAGTAGCACCATCAGCGTCAAACGTGGTTTATATACCGTGCCCTCACGACTCATTGGCGAGACCCTGAAAGTACACCTGTATCATGACAGGTTGGAATGTTATGTGGGGCAAACAAAATGTATTGTGTTAGACCGAGTTTATCCCAACGACCCAACCGGGCGAGCACGCCGTATTAATTATCACCATATCATTCATTCGCTTGCGGCTAAACCACAGGCCTTTCGCTTCTCACAGTTCAGGGATGATATTTTACCCAATGCTGACTATCAGCAACTATGGTCTCTAGCTGAACAACAGTTTATGCCAAAGGATGCCTGTAAATGGATGGTTGCTGTGCTTCGCTTTGCGTATGACTATGACTGCGAGAGTGAACTGGGCAGATCCTTATTAGCAGAAGCCAGAGTAAAACAGCTACCAGACTTAAAGGTATTGCAATCACGTTATCTCAAGCACGATTCACCACCGGCTATTCCAGTACGGCAACACTCGATTGAAGGTTACGATGCACTACTCAAGGGACAGTGGAAAAACATGGAGGTGGCCAGTGTCTAATACCTTGCCCGTTATGTTAAAAGCACTCAGACTGCCGACCATTAACCAGCACTATGATAGCTATCAGCAACAAGCCATCGAAAAGGCATGGAGTCACAGTGAATACTTGTCAAAACTCTGTGAACAGGAAGTGGCCAAACGCTACCAAACCCGGATCATTAACTGGACACGTGAAGCCAAGTTAAGCAAAGGTAAAAGCTTCTCAACGTTACAAATACAAGAGTTACCCAAATCCATACAACAAACGGTTATCGGTCTTAAAGACAATACGCAGTGGGCTCTACAGGCAGATAATGTCTTACTCATTGGCCCATCTGGAGTCGGTAAATCACATATTGCCGCCGCTTTAGGTCACCACTTAATAGAACAGGGAATACGCGTTAAATGGTTGGCTGCAACCGATTTAGTACAACAGTTACAACAAGCTAAAAAAGATCTGGATCTAATGACCTTTATGACTCGCCTGGATAAATATCGTGTGCTGATTATTGATGACATTGGCTACGTTAAAAAGACAGACTCAGAGACCCAGGTACTGTTTGAGTTTATCGCACACCGTTATGAAAGCGGCAGCTTAATTATTACTTCTAACCAGCCCTTTAGCCACTGGGATCAAATCTTTCCAGACACTTTAATGACCGTGGCGGCTATCGATAGAATTATCCATCATGCCACTATAGTAGAAATTGATGGCGACAGTTACAGGAAAAAACATCAAGGTAACAACTGATTTTTAAAGCTACTCAACCGGCCATCCTAATTGTCGTCAAACCGGACAAAGTAATTGACGCGAGACAATATTTATTAGCGTGGCGGATTTAATTTTACAAAACAATTTAAGATGTGAACTATTTTATCATCGCCTATTAAAGTATTGTGATATATTATGGTATATACTAATACTGTTAATTGGAGAACTATTCAATGAATACAGCAAAATTATTTATGAATGGCCGCAGCCAGGCTGTACGACTTCCTGCGAATTACCGCTTTGATTGTGACGAGGTTTATATCCGGAAAGATCCAGAAACAGGCGATGTGATTATTTCCAGAAAACCGGAGTCCTGGGATGACTACTTCAAGTTAATGGATGCCATCGATGTGCCGGATGATTTCATGGATGAAAGAGATAATGACCAGGAACAAGAGCGGGATATGTTTTAAATGGCCAGATCATTTTTTATGCTAGATACCAATACCGCTAGCTATATCATTAAGGGTATTCCAGCCGTTGTTAGAGAACGCTTAAAGGCGGTTCCCATGTCGAGCATTTGTATCTCTGCTATTACGGAAGCTGAGTTATTACGTGGAGTGGCCAAGAAGCCAGAGGCTAAACACTTGCCCTTAGCGGTGAAAGAATTTTTGATTCGAGTGGATGTATTGTCATGGGATTCAGAGGTGGCCAAGTCTTATGCTCAATTACGAACGGCCTGTGAAAATGAAGGAAAGTCTTTGGGGGCTATGGATATGCTTATTGCTGCTCACTCTGTTGCTGTAGATGCAGTATTAGTAACCAATGATAAGGCGTTCTACAATGTAGAGCACCATTTGTCCTTGCAGGATTGGACAAAATTTATAGAGTGATCCAGGTGATGAAAAGATGCATGCGAAGTTTTATTTTAGTTCTGAGAGAGGTCTATTTATAACGCGTTATGATTGAGTTCTAACCCATCTTAGTGATAAAGAATGGTTGGTGTAATAATCATACCTGGAGTTGCTTCCACATATCTATGGGGTAGACGCAGGATTCGGAAATTATCGTACGCTAAGCCCCAAATCCTGCATCTACCCTTTCTTGGCGTCACATAATCTCAAATTGTGCGTTGTGTGGTAACCACTCATCGGAACTTGTTGACGAATCCGTCAACAAGTTCTAATATTAAAAGGCAATCATATGAACGGAGCTGCGTAAGCAGTGTGATTGTACCGCCTGGCAACAGGTTTCCAGCGGGTCTGGAGATAGCCAAGAGTCCCGGAAAGCCCACCTTGAGTGGGCTTTTTTTTGATTACGATTCACCGAGGCCGTTTAATCGGTTTTCTCAACTGCGTATTATAAGCGACCACATCAAGTCGAATCCTACGCTTCTTCGGCTGCGTGGTTTCATAGTCCTCTGTGCGCACGTAGGCAGTCTGAACGATCAAGTTTAACCATCCTTTTCTAGAAGCTCTTGTTACATCGAAATAAACTTCGTACTCGATTACCCCCTCCTTCCTGTGTAACCAGTTCGATGGTGAAATAGTTGCCGTGGTGAGTATGCCAGCAGACTCTGTCTCCCAGGCTCTTGATAATATCTGGAAGTTGGTAAGATAATGTATGACGATAAAAACAAAATAGCCGATTTTCCTTTGGTCCTTGGTACCACAAATTAGAATCAATCTCCTCGTTAGGGAGGGGGTCTCGAGTAAAGCAGTGCATGGAAAATGTGACATGAAATTTATAGGTGCGATCTGGCCGCTTATCGGCTGCCTCTGCTGTAAAGTGCCACTCAAAGGGGTGAAGATGCGCTAATTCATAGACCTCTTCTTGGTGAAAAAAATTATTCCATTTCATAAGGCTGTTGAATTAATAGATACAGGTTTACCGGCACTTGGCCTGATACTCGATGTTTTAGACCAGGAGACGCTGAAATTTTATCAGCATTATGGAATATTTAATCCGTTTACCGAAGATCCAATGCGCCTATTTGTACCGCTGCATGTATTGAGGAAAATATAAAAAACTACTCATTTACTCATTTACTCATATACTCATCTAGTGATTTCACTACCATGTCAGTGATATTAGTATCATTCTCTGCCGCGAACTTCTTTATTCTAAGATAAAAAGATTTAGATACATTAGCATTTATTCTGCGTGTATCTTCTTTACTAAGAACTGCTTTAACTTTGTCAGTTGCGGGGTGCATGTGACCTTCCCCGGTTTTTTTAACCTTAAGCATCAAAAGCTCCTTTAATTTGTTTGATTAAATGATGTATTTCCCAACAGGCTTCTCCATCAGGTTCCAGATTCAGGGCTGTTTTACCTTCAGCAAGTGACTTTGCAAAGATTGTGCGGTCATGAATTGATCCATCGAATAGGGGGAGGCCATACTCTTTAACAACCTCTCTGATTTCTCGGGCTAAATTAGTTCCCTTTTTTGCTCTCGTAATCTGAAATGCTGTTGTAGGTGTGCCATCTGCAATGGCCTGACGTTGTTTAACTTGGGATACGAGACTTTCACATGCCCAAAGATCAAGGGGAGAAGGTTGCACAGGTATAATGACCAAGTGCGCAGTAGATACTGCGTGAGCGCCCATTTCCTCAAGCTTGGCCGCTCCATCAATGACAACCCAATCATAACCATTTGATAGTTGATTAACTGTGCTTTTTAGCGCAGCTGCACGGTCAACGCCTACAACAGGGAAAGCGTTCCCTCCTGCCTGGCTTGCCCAGTCACGAGCTGATCCTTGAGGATCTGTATCAACTAATAAAACCGTAGAATCTAAACTCAATGCGTGCGCCAGGTGTAGAGCTAAAGTTGTTTTACCAGATCCACCCTTTGGGTTTAAAATTGCCAAAATATTAGCCATACTCATATACTCTTTTACTCATTTGAGTATATGAGTATAAGCTCAAATGAGTAATTACTCAAATAAATATTTATCTTTGATAGGTCGATGGAGGAAACCTGTAGATGATTAGTACTTTGAGTTTCGTTGTTTGCAGAAGCCTAGGAACGCCGCATACGGGTTGTCAGGAATGACTTTTCCTGAGTTAGCACACCATGCCCGCCAGTCAGCTTCCAGGGCATATACATCATAACGAGGAGCTATTTTTTTTGCTTGTTCAAGTATGTGCGGTGGAAGTGATGGCAACTCTCCCTTGCTCATTATTTGCTTCTTAACTGTTCTTCGATTATGAAAAATTACAGTATCTTCAGATAACTCTACTGTGTAATCAGGTAAATGATTGTGTTGAATAAGCTCTCTAATCATGCGCCTGAATTCTCTTCGTGGCGATGAAGAGCCTGTTTTTTTAATGAGAGTATCTATACTAATTTTCCATTGATTGTTTGAGCCGCAATGCTTTCTTGCCATCTCATAAATACGCCTTTCAATAGGTTTTCTAAGCCTGAAGTAATCACGGCTTAAAGTGAGAACCTCTTTACCAATAACGCTGTTATACATCCACTCTGATAGCGTTATGGAGAGGGAAACCATTCTTTCACTTTGTTTGTCTTTAGCAACAATTTTCCAGCTATCAATTAATCCAAAGCCATGTATTATTCGTTCATCGCCTGTTTTTATATCTGTTGTTATGGATGTACCTCTTAACCTTTCAAATGCTGCCTTTAATTGCTCGTATGCTCGGCCATCTGTACGGCGGTTAGTGGCAACTAATAAGTCATAAGCTTTTAAATGTACTGTACGGTTTGGTGTTTCACCCCTATTCATTTTGGCGATAATCTGGCTTATACAGAAGATTAAAATATCTTTATCGTGAATGGTGGCTAGGCCGTCATAACTTGGGCTTATTTTTATTTTATTGCCGTTATGCTCGTACTCACGTAAGCGCCTGTCAGGCTTTGTCGAGAGAGAAAATATAGGATGCTCCATACTTGCCATATCGTCCTTGGGTGCTGCATCCATGATGTCACACACAAAGAAATCCTGTATTGGGTGCCGGTCGGGTAATAATGGGGCATTTAAATCTTTCACTTTCCGATAACTTTTTTTCGTGCTTTTACACACGGTAACACAAAATCGTGTTATTACACACGCCTTTTCGTGTTATCACACACGTTCCAGATATTCGTGTTATCACATACAGGAAGGTGCTTTATATATTCAAAATGGGCATTAATTTTTCGTGCTTTTACACACGTTTTTTCGTGCTTTTACACACGTTTTTTCGTGCTTTTACACACGCTTTGCTCAATTTTAGTAGGATCTTCCCTTTTAAATACAAGCGCTTACAAGTGTGCGGAAAACCCTTAACACTAACTTAACTTATATATAACACACTAGAGAGCCTGTGGATAAGTTGCTAACGGTTCAATTTCTAGTGCCGTATCGACAGTTACCAATATCTAATATAGGTGTATTTATAATTTTAGACCTCGACGGGGCTCAGATCGGTTCCCTACCGATCTGGCCTTGACGGGCATCCATGCCCTTTTGGAAGGAATCCTGCGGATAATGTCTTAATGGATTGCTGTTTGATTAACCTTCCTGTTTCCTGATTGACCGTGGGACGTTTAAGTCTGTCTGTTTAGCAAGGCGCAGGAACGGTCAGGATCAGCTTGACCCGCATCACAGCAATTAAAGTTTCGCATTGCTCTAGGGTCTGTCCTTTCAGGTTCTACAGTACAAATTCCCTGTACTCGGTGCTATTCGTTTAATCTGGCACGCAGAGTCCCTTCTGCGCGGCCTACGGCTGTTAATCGGGTTTGTTGGTGGAAATCTGTATGGGAACGATGAAAACGCCTTATACGGCATCTGAGGCGATTTAAGCTTGCTTAATGAGTGCCAGAGGCTAACAAACGAAGTGCGTTAGTGTTAACGAAGGTATACTTCTGTAATTTCTGGCCGAAAGTGACCCATTTCCTGGCTGGTGGTGCGCAGGGCATCTTCTCGGCTTAGATAGTGTTTTTGTAATTCATTCATCCGTTCTTGGGCGTAGGAGTGGCGCAGTCCATGCGCTCCACTTGACCAGCCCAGGGCGCGGTTTGCGGCTGCACTGTAGGAATTTGACCAGTTTTTCCCGCCGCCGAGTTGATAGTGTTGTGGGTAGTGTACGCCTCGATCGGTGACTTTTATCGGTTCCGGTAATCGTCTGGCTTCGAGCCTTTCGGCCAGGGGGTGGGGAATGAGGACTTCTCGTACTAATCCGCCTTTTCCTTTTACGGTGTAGCGTTGTCCTTCTCGCCCATTGAATTTGCTGTCTATGCTGGGGCGAGGATCGGGGCGCTGTTCTGCTGCGGGTTGCAGGGTGAGGAGTTCATGGGCGCGTAATCCTGCGCTGTAGGCCAGTTCGGTGGCCAGGGCATTTTTGTCGGTTTGAGCGGCTTTGATGAGGCCGACTTGTTCGGGGGTGTAGGCTCTTCCGGTCAGGTTTTGGTCGTGTTCGGATTTGATGACGGCTAATCGTTCTCCGGGGTTGAGTTGTTGGGTGATGTGTTGGAACATGGCCTGTATCGCCTGGCGGTCCATGTCGAGGGTTTTTTGTCCGACTACTTGCCCACGGTGTTCGAGGTAGCTGAGGGCGATGTCGGGGGTGAGGGTTTTTAAGGTGATGTTGCCACGAATTTCTGTTTTTAAATAGTCGGCTACTCGTGTCAGGGATTGTTCGTAGTTGCGGACAGTGCCGACTGAGGATAGGTATTTCCCCTGTAGCGATTTCATAATGTGGGTGGCTTGAGATGACGGGGATCGGAAGCTAGGCATTTTTTTTAATCCAGCGACTGACGGTAGAGGTCACGACTTTGATTCGTCTGGATAGCAGCCATCGTCGTAATTCGGCCACGCTGGCGCCAGACTGGTAGAGTTTTAACAGTTCGCCTTTGTAACGATCCAGGCGGGATTTGTAATAGCGTTTTTTACGCACCTTTTGGGTTTGTAATTTCAGCTTTTCAAGTTCACTCTGGACATCGAGCATGTCGCTTTTTCCTGCATTTTGTAAGAACAACCAGGTGATGTTTTCCTGCGACACTGATGCCGATTTGCCCAGTTTGATCGTGTCGTGATCTGGCCTGAACTAGTTCGCCAATACCGAATTCGTTTGAGTGAATTAAGCTCGTGTGCCTCCTCCGGTTAGGAAAAAGACGGAGTTCCCCTTCAGGGGGTAGGCCCCGTCTGGGTTTAAGGAAATGAACAAAACCAGTGGCCTGGTGTGCAGTCATCGCATTGTTCATGGACTGCTTGGGCCCCTGTCATGTTGACCAGGGTAGGGTGCTTGATAACCTCAAGCGGGGAGTAATGGCGCAAATTGTAGCACTTTTGTTTTGTGCTAGCAAATTGTTGCGCGTTAAGCGCTTAAAGTGAGCTTTCCCGCTATGTCCAGCCTGTTTCACAGGTTGGACATAGCGGGAAAGTTGAGGCAGTACGGATAGGTTTCTTTAAGGTTGACTGGAACAATAGGAAAGGGCTTGTTGTTTAGATACAGTGGGGTTGATTCAGCTGTGATTTTGAATGGGGAAAGTTGCGCCAACTTTTGCCAGTTCTGGCACGAACCTGCTGCAATCTATAGCTTGGCAGGAATTGCTCCTTTGCGTCATTATTGGTCATTGATATAACTGCTATTGCATTAGAATATACGAAGAACAAGGGGACAAATTACTCATAAGGTCCTATAGTCTAATGTACATTATTTTGTATTAACTTATGTACGAGAAACCATTATGAACACCCAAACGATACTGGCTGAGGAAACTGTCTCCATTACCGATTTTCGCAAGAACCCAAAAGGTTACTTCACCGATCACGCCATTGGCGTGCTATCCAATAATCGACCTGCGGGTTATGTAATTGGCGCAGTGGCTTATGAAGCAATGGTCGCTATTGTAAAACAGTCCGTGGGAAACTCCTTTTTTGAAGGGCGGTTCATGCCAACGGCTGAACGAATGGAGGAGATTACCCAGCAAGGAGCGCAATTGCTGGCTAATGCCTCCGAGGAAGATTTGGAGCAGTTCTCTGAGTGATACAGGTCTTCAAGAGCGAACTGATCAAACAACAGTTGACGCCAGAAGAATTAAGCGATTTAGCCGCTGATTTTCATCAATACAAAAAAACCAGCACTCCGGCTAATTATTTTGGCCGGGATGTGCCTTATAATGATCAACTCACCCCGCCCTTAATACGCCAGGAAGAAGTTGCACACCTCCACTTGGTCTACCCATTGAGAGATGGCCTTTAATTCATTACCAGTCTCGTGTTCAGGATAGTATTCAAATATACTGCGTTGAACGGTGTGTTTTTTGCGTATTGTTATCTCCAGTGTTGGGTGTTTTTCTTTATAAATCAATAGCTTGAAATATAATGATAACATTTTTCACTGGAGTTTTTATTGATTTCTGTCCGATATAAGAAACTTTTTTGTTATATTTCAATAAGTTAGATTTTATGGTCGGTAACTAACTAGTTAAGATTAAACATGACGGCTGTTAGGATGTATATATCAAAAATGAGGCCATATTTCTCGGCCGGGGTCGCTTTATGTGTTGGGCTAGTCGTCACCGCTCTTGTAACTCGTGAAGTAAAAAAAAGCATAGAAGATGATGCTATTAGCCAGTTTTCATTCGCCAGTGATCAGGCCACCCTAAAGATACGTGAACGTCTTAACACCTATGACCTTATTCTCAAAGGAGGGGCGGGACTGTTTGCCGGTTCGGATGAAGTCACCAGGAGTAGCTGGCGAGCCTATACAGAGAGGCTGCAGGTTGAGGACAGTATTGCCGGTGTTCTAAGTATTGGCTACTCAGCGGTCATCCAGCCTGATCATCTGAATGCCTATATTACCCAGGTTCGGGCAGACGGGTTCCCCGAGTTCACTGTATGGCCACCCGGAGGGCGTGATCTCTTCTCCGCCATCATCTACCTTGAGCCATTCACAGGACGCAACTTGCGTGCCTTCGGTTTCGATATGCTGTCAGAACCTGTGCGTCGCGCCGCGATGGAACAAGCACGCGATGGCGGTGAGGCATCTCTCTCCGGAAAGGTACTTCTTGTGCAGGAGGCCAGTAAGGACGTTCAGTCCGGTACACTCATGTATGTCCCGGTTTATCGTCATGGTGCTATTTTGAATACGGTCGAACAAAGACGAGAGGCACTGATCGGCTGGAGCTATAGCCCATACCGCATGAATGATCTCATGTTAGGAATGCTGTCAGGCTGGAAGGATAGTCAGGGTAAATTCGTTCATTTATATATCTATGATGGGGTTAAGAAGGCCTCGGAAGCGCTGCTTTTTGACAGTGATCCGAAACAATCGCTACGTCAACGGTCGATCCTCTTTCAGCAACGGCAGATTGATTTTGGCGGTCGCACGTGGTTGCTGGAGTTTGACGTCATTAAGGGGGTCGCTAACATCAATTATGGTAGCGTTTGGGGGGCTTTCATCAGTGGTATAGCCCTCAGTAGTCTCCTGTTCTGGTTGATATTGTCATTGACACGGACTCAAGCTCGCGCCCTGGAGATTGCTAACGCGCTGACGGAAGAGATGAGAAATCAGGAGGACGTTACCGAATACCAGAACGCACAGTCAAAATTACGAATCGCCGCCAGTGTTTTTGAGACCTCGCGTGAAGGCATCATGATCACGGAGGTCGATGGCTCGATCATTGATGTCAATGATTCTTTCTCGCGTATCACGGGTTACTCGAAAGAAGAAATAATCGGGCAAAATCCACGTATTCTGAAATCAGGCCTACAAAATGTCGACTACTATGCTGCAATGTGGCGCGACCTCAAGGCAAAAGGTCACTGGTATGGTGAGATCTGGAATCGCCGTAAAAATGGTGAAGTTTATGCCGAGATGCAAACCATTACCACGGTATCTGACCCAAAGGGTGGGTCAGATCGTCATGTCTCGCTATTTTCTGATATTACGTTGATCAAGGAACACGAAAAACAACTGGAACACATCGCTCACTTTGATGCACTGACGGGGCTACCCAATCGGGTGTTGCTGGCTGACCGACTGCATCAGGCAATGTCTCAGGCAAAAAGACGTGAGCAGAAACTGGCAGTGGCCTTTCTTGATCTCGATGGTTTCAAAGCAATCAATGACACGTATGGACATGAGGCGGGAGATCAGCTACTGATCGTTGTAGCGACTCGTATGAAGGAAATACTACGTGAAGGCGATACATTATCGCGTATCGGAGGAGACGAGTTTGTTGCCGTTTTAGTCGATTTTGATAACTTTGAAGAAAGCCTGCCGTTGCTCAACCGCCTGCTGACAGCAGCAGCCGAGCCAGTTCAGTATGGTTATGCAAGGTTTCAGGTTTCGGCCAGTCTAGGTGTCACTTTTTTTCCACAACAAGAAAAAATTGATGCCGATCAGTTACAGCGCCAGGCGGATCAGGCGATGTATCAGGCCAAGCAGGCCGGCAAGAACCGTTACCACGTGTTTGATGCTGAGCGGGATCGCAGTATACGTGGTCATCATGATAGCATGGAGCGCATCCGCCTTGCTTTGAATGAAAATGAATTCACGTTGTATTACCAGCCCAAGGTCAATATGCGTACAGGTAAGGTTATCGGTACTGAAGCTCTGATTCGCTGGCAACATCCCCAAAATGGCCTACTGGCACCGGCAGCCTTCCTGCCTGTGATTGAGGGTAATGAGCTTGCGGTATCGATTGGCGAATGGGTCATTGAAACGGCGCTGACGCAAATGGAGACCTGGCACGCAGAAGGTCTTGATATACCCGTTAGTGTTAATGTTGGCGCTCGACAATTGCAGCAAAGTGACTTCGTAGAACGTCTGTGCTCCATTTTGGCAAAGCACCCAGAAGTGCAGGCTGGCTGCTTACGTCTCGAAGTGCTGGAAACCAGCGCGCTGGAAGATATGACACAGGTATCAGAGGTTATCGAAGCCTGCGCCCAAATGGGTGTGCTGTTTGCGCTGGATGATTTCGGTACCGGGTATTCTTCGTTGACCTACCTGAAACGATTGGCGGTCGCCGAACTTAAAATAGATCAGAGTTTTGTGCGAGGCATGCTCGATGACCATGATGATCTGGCCATTCTTGAAGGCGTTATTGGTCTGGCAAATGCCTTCCTCCGTGAAGTCATCGCTGAAGGTGTAGAGACAGTTGAACATGGCGAAATGCTACTGCAACTGGGTTGCGAAATGGCGCAGGGATACGGTATAGCCCATCCCATGCCAGCAGACCAATTGCCCGGCTGGTCACTATCCTGGGAGCCTCCCTTGAGCTGGGTAAATGCCTTCAAAGTGAAACATGAAGACCTGCCTCTACTTTATGCCATGGTAGAACATCGCGCCTGGATTGAAGCACTAAAGTGCTACTTCGAAGGTCGACAGGTTGCCCCACCTCCGATGAACCATCACCAATGCCGTTTTGGCGCATTGATGGATCGGATGTTACAAAATGATCCAATAATAAAAGGTGGTTTTAGTCATATTGACCCTTTGCACCGGAAAGTTCATGGGCTTGCTGCTGAACTGTGTGAACTTAAAGAGAGTGGTCAAATAGTTGAAGTCATGTCGAGAATGGACGAGTTTTTTAGTTTGCGCGATGAGTTGTTAGACTATTTGAGGAAGGAGTTTACTCGGAGATAGTTATTACTTCTGGATTAATAGGTTTTCTTTGATAGCCTCAAATTTCTTACATATAATCGTCAGCTTATATGCGTTTACTGCTACTCCATAATCGACAAAGCAATGCCCTATTCAAAATGATGAATGGCTACAGTGGGTCGAATCCTGCCTATCGGATTTCCAGCTTCTGAATACCTGCTCCATAACGACCTGTCTCGTGTTTAATATAAATAAGCCCTCCCAATGGCCGAAAAACGTTACTCTTTATCGACAGGCTTGAGCAAATTCAGTTGCGCAATAGCGGTGGCTCTGTCCTGAACAGCAGTATCCAGCGTCTTTTTGATAGTGTTTAGCTCTGCCTTCTGATCCTTTGTGGTGGCCTGCAACTGCTCATAGGTTGGTTTGAGCTTGTTGAGTTCGAGGGTGGCAGCTCTGAGTTCCTTATTGACCGTAGCAAGGTCTGATTTCAGAGTCCCTTTCGCTTCGGTGATCACTTGCAGGTTGGTATTGGAGATGGCCAGTTCACCCGTGAGACGCTTTAACTCTGCCTCCGCCGTGTTCCGTTCCCCCTCCAGCGAAGTGATGCGTTGGTCACGGGCTGTCAGGGTGCTGTTAGCGGTGGTAAGATCCTTAACCATTTGCTCATGAGTAGCCTGTGCATTGACCGCCTCACCCTTTAAATGGGCGACTTCTCTGGTCGCCTGTGCCAATTCCAGATCCTGCTGAATCCTGATAGTGGCTGCTGCGGTAGCATCCGTCTCCAGTTGGTCGAGCTTTGCCTTTAGTCCTTCAATCTCGATTTCCTGGTTTGTAATTTGTTCGTCGCGAGTGGTAATGCGGGCTTTAAGTTTTTCTAGTGAAGTGTCAAACCCGTCTTTAGCGGCGCTAAGCTCTTGATCGATCTGAGTGCCAAGCTTAAACCAGGCAGATTCAGCAGTCTGAGCGACCTGGTTAATCAATGCATTTTTCCATTCGATAAACCAGGCGGGCAGTTCGCGCGCAGGCGCTGTGTTTTTGGCGCTGTCTTGCATGGCCTCAAGAGCCGTAGCGGCACGGAGAAAGGTGCCTCCAACAGATTTAAAGACCTCCGTGGCTTTTATGTCGGCCAGAGAACGGCCCTTGTTGATCTCTTCATCAATGAAGGAGCGGTACATGTCATCGGTAATTGAAATTGTGCGAGCCATAATTTAGAGTCCTGTATTAATTAATAAATTAATTAAGTTTATATTAATTAATTAAATTATAGGTGGATTGAGGTTGAAAGGAAAGGTGTTTTTTGTGGTTTGACGGGCTTATTGTTCCGATCCATGCAGATTTTGAGTGGTCGGTAGGGTGTTGCTTCCTTCGCTTTGTTGCTCACTCAATGTAAAGATGTCCTGCACCTATCAGAATACATGCCTCATCTCTTGACTACATGTATCCACAAGGATACATTTGCTGAATGACTGTAATCAGAAAAACTGATGTTTATGCCAAATGGATCGATGGTTTACGGGATATTAATGCTCGTGCCAGGATCTTTGTGAGAATTGAGCGACTGGTCGCAGGCAATCCAGGTGATGTGAAGCCAGTCGGTGAAGGCGTTTCAGAGTTAAGAATCAGCTATGGTCCGGGCTATCGTGTATATTTCAAACAGCAGGGTAATGAACTAATTATTTTGCTCGCCGGTGGAAATAAAAGCACTCAATCTAAAGATATTAGCACTGCCATTGAACTGGCTCGACATTTGTGAGGTACTCCAATATGAATAAAACCAAAACAACTCCTTATGATGTTGCAGAACATCTTAGGACTCCAGAGGAGTCAGCCGCTTATCTTGAAGCATGCTTTGAAGAGGCTAATGGTGATGCAGCATTCATTGCAAAAGCATTAGGCGATATCGCAAGAGCCAGAGGAATGTCACAAGTTGCACAAGATACTGGCTTATCACGTGAAAGCCTTTATAAGGCACTTTCTGGAGAGAGGAATCCTAGTTTTGATACCGTCCTCAAAGTTATGGATGCTTTAGGTCTTAGGCTTCATGCGAATACCGTTTTTGCCAGTAATGTTGTAGATAAGCAGCCAATTCAAGGCTCAGCTAACAGTCTATAGACGCTGGCTTTTGATAATGAATACCTGACCATCAGATCGGATATTTTTGCACCTCGTTCTCTTCTGGTTCTTAGTTCGTTAACCTGCTCTTCAGTTAATTTTGCTTTCCGTCCAAATTGAATGCCTTTTTCTTTAGCCTTGGTTATGCCCTCCATTTGCCGCTCTTTTCTGATTTCAGTTTCAAACTCTGCAATGGAGGCCAGCATATTGAATAACAGTTTGCCTGTAGGAGTGGAAGTATCGATATTCTGATCCAGTACTACCATGTCTACACCTTTCTGCTTGAGTTCTTCCGCTATCTGGGTCAGATGGAAGGTGGACCGCGCTAATCGATCAAGTTTGGTGATGACCAGGCTATCTCCTCGACGAACATAGGTTCTGCACTCTTTGAGGGATGGCCGATCCGCTGTTGTCCCGCTGAGTTTATCTTTGAAGATTTCATGACAACCGTATTTAGTCAGCTTAGAAACCTGAACATCTAAACTCTGGCCCTGGGTGCTGACCCTTGCGTATCCAACTTTTGCCATAGCTCTTAAATTCTTTTAGAAGATGAAAGAATAAGATTATAAGACATTATTTAAGACGGTCAATTAGCGCGTCTCGTAAAGTATACTTTTTGAGATAAATAAGCAGAACAATCGGGTTAATGGTACACAGATGGTTGTTTTCATTGATGCCGATTGCATGTATATTGTAATTACAAACGCAATTACGGTGAAATTATGG